>R14__coassemble_22_pt1 | contig 141468 bp, 106 predicted proteins | sample R14__metabat2_high_PE_043 | metagenome-assembled genome bin R14
CTCCGGCAGGCGGACCTCCGGCAGGCGGACCTCCGGCAGGCGGACCTCCGGCAGGCGGACCTCCGGCAGGTGGCGGTATGCCGACCAGCTTTGCCAAGGAGCTTCGACTTTCATGGGACGGTGAAACTGCCGTCTGGACAAACGAAATGGGTCAGGTGGTTGTCCTTGAGGAAATCGAGGATACCGGTGACACCCTCCGCTTCACAGCCATGGCAGGCCCCGCGCCGATCGGCTGGACCATCACCAAAACAGCAGATGGCTACACAGCCGTCTCCCACAGAGGTGAGGATATCCACGGGAACCCCGCAGTGGATACCGTCTGTGAGGTTGTAAAGGAGTAAGCTTTTGAACGAAAAATACGGCGGTCATCACTGAGATGACCGCCGTATTTGTATTCAGAGGTTATAGTGTTTGTTGTTGGCCGTAGCCTGTCAGGTCACAGAACTGTGATTACTTGCTCAGGTAACGGTCAAGCGCAGCCTGATAGATATCGATGCAATCCTGCAGGCCCATGTTCTCGACGGTCTCGACGAACGCGTCATATTCATCCAGGCTTCTGGTTCCGGTGATGAATTCCAGCACGGTGGTGCTGACATAGGTCTCGATATCGGAAGCGATGCTGTTGTATTCCTCGGACTCCTCGGTGGTCAGTGCAACACCGCTGGGGATGGACCAGGCATTATCCTTATTGGTCATCCAGATAGAGGGAGCCTCCAGCTCATACTCGGTTGCGCCCTGATTTGCGGCAGCAACAGAGGTCAGGCAGACGGTGTTCTGCAGCAGGTAGCGCCACTGGGCCAGTGTGGTGGTCATGCCGTCGGGGTTATTGACGATCATATCCGTATACTGGGGTTCGCCATTCTCATCATATTCGAAGGTCTCACCCTCGATACCGTAGTTGCCCAGGATGTAGCCGTCCTGCGTATAACGGTAATCCAGCCACTGGAGCACAGTCTCAAGCTCGTCACAGGCAGTAGAGATGGTGATGTAGGAGGAGGTACCGATGCGGCTGTAGTTGGTCTGGGCGAAATGGGTCTCGTCGCCGGCTTCCTTCACTGCGTCCTGAATGGCCGCGACCTTGAAGCCCTCAACGCCGGAATCCTCTTCGTACTGGGAGATGTAGCTGACCTCGCCCCACCACATGGAGGTTTCGCCGGCGGTTACCATACCGGCATCCGCGCCGCCGCCCATCTGGGTGTCAACGGAGTAGAAGTCGGAATAGACCCAGCCCCTGGCATACCAGTCGGAGATCATCTCAAGATACTCGCGCATGCCGTCATCCTCGAGGGTACAGAAGACCTCGCCGTCTTTCTGAGCCAGCGGGATGCTGTCGTCAGAATAGGAGACGCCGTAGCCGGAGATCAGGTAGTTGAAGGAGGGCGCACCGGATTCGGTCAGGTAAGCAGAAGCGCCGTAGGTCTCGTAGGCATACGAAAGGTAAGCCTCGTAGTCCTCATAGGTGCACATGGTCTCTACATCAATGCCGGCCTCGTCAGCCCAATCCCAACGGATGCAGGGGCCGGTCTTTGCGGGCTCATAGGGCTCGTAGACACAATAGACAGCGGCATAGGCGCCGGAGTCGGTGGTAGCCATACGGTTATCCTCATCGGAGGCGGTAACATAGCTCATGTAGTTGGGCATGTACTCCTCGATGTAATCGGAGAGGTCTGTCAGGATCTCATCCTCAATGGCGCCGTCAAGGCCGCCCTTGTAGCTTGCGCCGTACTCGCAGTAGACATCTGCGTAGTCGCCGGAGGCAACCTGCAGGTTAAACTGCTCCTCGACAATGGAGGGATGGTAGAGCTGGAATTCAACGGATACACCGGTGAGCTTCTCCAGCTCTGCATAGAAGATGTTGTCGGACATGTCCTGAACATAGTCCTGAACCTGGGGGTTAAAGCGCATGAAGAAGGAGATGGTCAGGTCATCCTCGGTCAGGGGCATGCTGATCTCGGTGGTACCGCCGGGGATCACATAGCCTTCATCCTCTGCGGGGGCTTCCGCCTCTGCAGCAGAGTCTTCTGCAGCGGGTTCCGCAGCCTCTTCGGCTTCTTCGGCCTCTTCAGATTCAGCGGGTTCTTCCGCTTCTTCCGCTTCAGCAGCTTCTTCGGTTTCGGATGCTTCGGTCTCGGACGCTGCAGTGGTCTCGTCAGCTGTATCGGCAGAGGAACTGCCGCAGCCGGCCATAAGACCAAGGATCAGTGCAAAGGCCATCAGCAGGCAAAGCAACTTTTTCATATGGATTGCTCCTTTCAAATTGAGATGGGCAAAGAATAACCGAATAACGTGCAGAGATGCTAAAGGGAATCTGAAATAATTGTGTGTATACAAAAAATTAAATGTAAACAAGGCACCCCCGTAAAGAGGTGCCTTGTTTAATTGCATATAGGAAAGTCAGGGCATATTTTCACCCTGCAGGACAGGGATCAGGCGGCCGCCAAGGGCGATCGAGCAGATAAAGACTGCTTCTGCCCGGCCCATACCAAGCCTTGCAAGGACCTCACGATAGGCCAGAAGCTGGGATGTGTACTGCTGCTTCAGGCGGCGGATCAGGTCCTCCTCCGACTCGTCTGGCCAGCGGATATCCGTCTTATAATCCACAATGGTCCAGCCCTCCTGCCCTCTGACGGCAAGGTCAATGACGCCGTTCATGCCAATGTGCCTGTCGGGCGCCCCGCCCAGAATGGCATAGACCGCGGTTGCAAGGCGTGATGTCGGGTCCTGCTCCCGCAGGATAAAGGGCAGCTCGGTATAGCAGGTGGCCCCCTCGATCAGGCGGCGGAGTTCGCTGTCCGGATTCCGGATAAAGGCGGTAGCTGCCACCACCTGCGCCTGCAGCCGATCCTCCGGGCTTTCCGGGCTTTCCGTGCTTTCTGCTGCAGTGTCCGTGTAGCCGTCCAGCAGCTGTTCCCGCTGCCTTGCGGTAAGCGTCTGCAGATTGCCCAGGGTCTCACAGATGGCCTGCCTTGCGTAGCCGCTGAGGGCATCGTCAGACCAGTGGCGGTGCTTCACAGCCAGCTCCAGCGTTCTGTGCAGGATGGTGCCCCAGTCGGGGCCGTGTGGCTCTGTGGTCCTATCTCTGCTTTCGGTCGGGAGCTGATTGGGATCCTCCGCTTTGCTTTCGGCCGGATGGCTTTCGGGCTCTTCCTCTGTGCTTTCGGCCGGAAGTCTGTCGGAATCGTCCTCCAGCTCCCGCTTCAGCCTGTTTTTCTGGTTGCCCTCCAGCTGGCTGGGGGTCACAGAGATGCCGGCGCAGACAGAGGCCGCGGCAGAGGCCGCAATCAGGTCCTGCTCCAGTTCTGCGGCAGAGGCGGTCACCGGAACTGCCTGACCGCTACCGTCATCCGCTAGCGGGCTGCCCTCTGCGCTGTAAAGGGCAAGGATCGCCTGCTGCCAGGCAGGGTCCGCATCCGTATGCAGCGCTGCTTCCGCGGCTGATTTCCCTTCCGCTGCCCCATCCGCCGGTGCAAGGGCTTCGCCCATCGCGTCCCAAGCCTTGCCACGGGTTGTGTTGATCAGGAGGCAGCTCTTTGCACGGGTTGCGGCCACGTAGCGCAATCTCTCGATCTCTGCCTCCAGGAAGGCCTTCTCTGTCTCCGCAGGGCCACCCGCCTCTGCCCAGCCGGGTTCGGCGGCCAAAATGTTCTCGCCACCGTAAGGGCCGGGTCTGGTAAAGCAACTGTGCATTGTTATGGTATTGCCGTCAAACACCGCGTGCCGGAATGCCTTACCCGTAAAGGGGCCGTCAAAGGCGAGGATCACGGCCTCAGCCTCCAGTCCCTTGGCCTTGTGCAGGTTCATGATCCTGACGCAGTTTTCCTTTTCCTCCAGAAGCAGCTCCCGTTCGGCCCTGCCCCCGGCAAGGCCCATGGCCTTTGCCGCCAGCGCCGGGAAGCTGAGATAGCCTGCCTCCCGCAGCTTTTTCAGGTACTGACTGACCATGGCGTAATCCGCGCTGCGGTCATGAATGCCCTCCTGCTGCCAGATGCCGGCGGTCTTAAAGAAAATGTGCTCCAGCACGGTCATGGCAGGCACCCTTCCGATCAGGGCGTTTACGTCCTCAAGCTCCGTCATGGCGGAGAAGATCTGTTCCAACGCCGGGCTGAGACTTCCCTCTTCAAGGAAGGCCTTTTTTGCGCACAGATAATCGGCGGTCAGCCTGCCCACCCGCTGACGGTAGGACCGCAGGACCGGGAGCGGTACCCCATAGCAGTTTGCCAGCACGAGGGCAAGCTTTGTCTCGTCCCTCCGGTCCAGCAGATGCTGCAGAATGTAGTTTGCCCGGGTGATGGGCCGGACCTCCGAGAACTTTCTCGCGCCGGCCATGTTGCAGGGAATGCCATAGGCGGCCAGCGCCTGCACATAGCGTTCGGTGGAGGCGTTTTTGCGGGTCAGCACCATAAAATCCGAATACTGCGCCGGGTGCACATTCCCGGCAATGCCCATATGGGTGCCGGACGCCACTGCAGTGGCGATCAGGGCCGCAACACGCTCCGCGTCACAGTCCTCCCCAGCCGTATAGCCGATCAGCCTTGCGTGCTCCGAGGACCCGTGGACGGCCGTCATGGGAGAATACTCCGCCTGATATTTTCCGCCGCAGAGCCTGCCCGCAAAGGCCCGGTCCGTGTAGTCGGTGATCTCCGAGGCGCTGCGGTAGTTGAAATGAAGCCTGACCGTCTCGCCGACCCCGGCCGCAAAGAGCTCCGTCAGGATCATATAGACCGAGATGTCCGCGCCGCGGAAGCGGTAAATGGCCTGCTTGGGGTCACCCACCAGAAAGAGGCTGCCAGCTGCCGGCCGGCAGTTCCGCCAGTCGGTGGCGTCAAAATCTGCCTCGTCCGTAGCGAGGTAAAAGAGGATCTGCGCCTGAATTGGGTCGGTATCCTGCATTTCATCCACATAGACCGTCTGATAGCGCCGGTGGAAATATTTCCGGGCCTCCCGGCTGTCCCGCAGCATATCCCGGGTGCAGAGCAGCAGATCATTCTGGGACGCCACCCGGTTCTTCCTTTTATAGTCCCGGTAGGCCGTGATCAGGTCACGGATGGCCGACATGCAGAGGGCGTGGATCAGTTCACCCCAAAGCTCCGCAATCCGGTCGATCCGGCCGCCGATGGTCACGTTGTTATCCTTAAGCTTGCCCGGGAAGACCCGTACCACCGCTTCCTTGCAGATGGTCTTTGCCTTCACAAGGGGGTTGGCCGCGTCAAGCAGGGCCGCGACAAATTCCTCCTGAGGGCAGGCCTTCAGGCGAAGGACCTCATGGATCTGCGGCAGGAGCTTCTGCACCGTCTTGCTGCTGATGTTATTGACATTATCAAGGCTAGCCGCTTCGCGAAGGCGGACATAGAGGAGCTCCGCAATGGAGCGCATCTCCTCAAGCTTTTCGCTGACGGTCTCCGGGTCGGCAGGCGCGCAGACCGGCTCCGCGCCGGATTCGCACAGTTGCAGGAAGTTATACTTCAGGTCCTCATAGCTGACGCCGGTGATCTGCCTTGCCCGGTCAAAGACGGGGGCACCCAGCTCGATGGTCCGGTCAAAGAAGGCCCCGGCATAGGTCTCGCTGTCCTCCACAAGCTCGAATTCCGGGCCGAGGGCAGACGCATAGGGCATGGTCATCAGGAGCCTGCGGCAGAAGCTGTGGATGGTGCTGACCTGCAGCTGGTCCACACTGTCCATCAGGTTTTTGAGATGCCGTACCACGGCGGATTCGGGCCCTTCAGTCATGACCGCATGGCGGTAGCGTTCCATAAGCTCGGTATCCAGCCGTTCCAGCAGCTCCTGGGTGGCCTTTTCGGTAAAGGTGATGGCCGCCAGATGCTCCGGCCGGATTTCGCCGCGGAGGAGCTGGTTCACAATGCGGTTGACCATGATATAGGTCTTACCGGCACCGGCGCCGGCCTCCACCAGATAATTTTTACGGTAGGTTTCGGAGGAGGCATTGCCCATGAGTTCCTGACGCAGGTACTCCTCCTGCTGTAAGTCCGTATTAAGCATCGATTGCTTCCTCCTTTCCCGTCTGTGCTGTCTCCGCTCCTGCCGCTTTTTCTGCACCGATCTGGGCCGGAGCCATGCAGAAGCCGGCATATTCACACCATCTGCCGCAGCTTTTATACTGCTTCTCCCGGTCCTCCGGGTTGCCTGCGACTTCCAGTCCCTCTGTCTCCGTGATATAGAAGGCAGGGGCAGCCGTCATGGCCCGGTCTTCATTCTCCAGCCAGGTCAGCAGGCCGGTAATGGTCTTCTCCTTCATGGCTCTCGCCGCCTCTGTCTGGGGCACCGCAAAGTAGTCCGCGGAGTCCTTTAAAAAGAGATAGCCGGAGTCGGTCACATGGACACCGGGCTGCAGCTGCTCCAGAGCTCTGGCGTAAAGGTAGGGCTGCAGCTTGATGGCCTCATTCTCCCGGTAGTATTTAGAGGTGCCGGTCTTGTAATCCAGAATGGCAAGGGTGCCGTCCGGGAGCCGGTCCACACGGTCGATGCTGCCGGAAAGGCCGATCACCCGATCCCCGATCTGCAGCTGCAGCGGAGCGCCGCCGGCGTTTTTACCGAAGTGCTTCTCGGTACTGACCACCTGATGGCAGCTGTCCCCGGTCCAGCGAACAGCCCGGTCCACCATATTTTTTGCCCGCCGGGTATCTGCCTCCACCGCGGATGCTCTGGCAAGGGGGCGGTCCTCACGGAGCTTCGAGAGCTCCTCCGCAAAGACCTCGTCCAGACTTCCCTCACCAGCGTAAAAGCGCTCCAGAACCGCATGGCAGAGGGAGCCAAGCTCCGCGGCGTCCAGCCAGGCGTCACTGCTCCGCTCCGGGAGCTCCGCCGGAATCAGGCCAAGAACGCGCTTCAGATAGAACTTCAGTGGGCAGGCCAAGGCCTCCTCCAGCGAGGTAGGCGCAAAGGCCATACGGCCCAGCTGCGCGGCGTAGCCTTCGTCCGGCGCAAGGGTCAGGGGCTCCGTATCCTCCTCCGGCGCCCGGGAGACATCCTGCGCAAGGCGCACCGGGGTGCCTGTCCCCTGCAGGTCTCCAAGGGTCAGGGCCTTTTGCGGGATACAGGTCACCTGCTCCGCATCCCTGCCGGCGGCAAGTGCCCGGTACAGGGGGGCCGGCTGCAGGGCGATCATGCGCTCGGTATCGTAATCGCAGTAGGAAAGGACGGCCGTGCCCTGATGCTGCAAAAGCAACAGGCTTAAGCGGAAGGTGTTCTCCTGCTCCCGCTGCAGCATGGTCTTCAGGCCATAGGCCTGCTTCTCCTCATCCAGCAGTAGCGGCGATTCCTGCCGGCTCCCCTGCATGGAAAAGCGGGACATGCCGCAGATATAAAGGACCTTACGGCCGGTGCAGAAGGCCTGGGAAAGGGGCAGCGCAAGGAGCTTGCCGGCCTCCTCATGGCCGGTCATGCAGCAGGACTGCTCCATCAGCTCCAGAAGCCTGCCTAAGACGTCCTCCCCCTCATCCAGCCAGCTGATGGACCGCAGCATGCGGAGGGTAGCATTCAGGCTGGCCGCGTCCTCACCGGCCCTAACCAGGCTGCAGGCGCTCAGGAAGTCGGCAAGCCGGGCCTTCTGCTCCTCCAGGCTGCCCGCCCGCCGCGCGATCTGCAGGGCGGCCTCCAGAAAGGCCCGCCACTGAACGATATCCTCTGCCTCCGGCGGGTATTTTTCATCCTCTGTCACGGTCAGGAATCGGCCCAGATAGCGGTCAGCGCCCCAGCCGATATTCTTCTCCCGGAGTCTGGCGGCAAAACGCCCGGCAGCGGGCAGACGGATGGCACCGCTTAAGATCAGGGTGCGCAGCTGCTCCGCGTCAAAGTCACTGACCTGCCAGTCGGCAAGCATTCTGAGGGCGTCATAGATCAGGCTGCCGGTCATGGGAATGCCGCCGGCGATGGTAATGGGCAGATGGAAGAGCCGGGCCTCGGTGTAAAGGGTCGGCGCGTAATCGGCGCTCAGGTACAGGACGGCGCAGTCCTCCGCGGCGTAGCCCTGCTCCAGAATGTCCCGCAGGATGAAGCGCGCCTCTGTCTCCATACCGCGGCAGCGGACAAAGCGGAAGGAAGCGGTATCCACCGCCATGGTGGGTGTGCCGGCCTGCAGGCAGTCCGCAGGCGCCACAGCGGATACCGGCAGCTCCACCGGGACAATCTGCAGCGCGTCGCCCGCAACGGCGTGGAGCAGTGCCCGCTCCGCCTTTGTGAACTGATAGCAGGAAAGGGTCACAAAATATGGCCTGCCTTCGGCGTAAAAGTCCCCTGCTGCTTTCGCTGCCAGTGCCAGAAGGTCGGCAGGATCCAGCAGGCCCTCCTGCTTTTTGGCGGCAGCATAGGCCCCCCGCAGCGCATGGATGGCGTCCTGCCGGGCATTGCCGGAGACGGTACCCACCAGATTTTCATCCAGCTCGGTGAGCACCCCGTACATGAGCTCCGCGGTCTTCCGGTCCTTTGCGTGCTCCCCGGCGAAGAAGCCCACAGGCGGCATGGCCTTTAAGGTCCTGAAGAGCAGGTCCTGAGCCTCGGCGCTTTCCGGCAGCCGCGGCGCCCCATCCTCCGAAAGCTGCCGGGCGCAGATCTCCCGGGCAAGGGTCAGGGGCGTGACGGCACGCACGCCAACAAGCAGCTGCCCCGCCGCGGCAACCGTCTGCAGAAGCCGGCGCCCTTCCCCCAGGGTGGGTGTGATCAGGACCGTCTCCTCCGGCATATGCACTTTTAAATGATCCGCAAGCGCGCGCGTCAGTCGCATGTCGCTGCTCCTTTCTGTCTTACAGGGATAAATTTCTGAAGCGGATGATCAGGGGTTGGCCTCCGGTGATACGGCCTCCAGATAATGGACCGGCTTGCCGGTTGCCTGAGCATAGGCGATCTCTGACCGGGTGCTGCTGCCGATATAGCCGCCCACATTGATCACAAAGATTTCATCCGAAAGGTCGATCTTGCGTTTATGCATATCGTCCAGCATCTCTTTGGTCTTTGTCACCGTGCCCTCGTCCATGTTCTCCCACACCTCGGTATCACCGGAATGCCCGAAAAGGCCGACACTGATGACAATGTTGCCCTCCAGCGTCAGGCGCTTCTGCTGCTCGTAAAAAGCGTCCTTAAAACGGGTGCTGCCACACAGGGTGACAATCTTATAGTTTCCGATCATGATTTTACCTTACCTTATCTATATTTCTCTTTTTCAGTTTGCTTTTCTTTGGAGAATCATTACTCCCATAGTACCCCGATGATTCGTGCATTGCCCATGATAAATTCGCTTGCCGGAACAATGATCGGTTCATAATCCGGATTCTCTGGCATCAGGGTCACCCTTGTAGGTGACTTATAATAACGCTTCAGCGTTGCGCTTTCGCCCTCTACAAGGCAGGCGATGATCTGACCGTTTTTCGCCTTGCTTGTGCGCCGAATCAGTACCAGATCACCGTCATTGATACCGGCATTGATCATACTGTCGCCGCGGACCCGCAGGTAGAAATAACGCTCCCGCTCACCGAGGTAATTATTGATTTTTCGCACGGTGCATAGCCTTCAATATCGTCCTCAGCATAGGCAGTGTGGCCTGCTGCGATCTCGCCCATAATGGGCAGCTGTATGACCTGGTCATCCTCTTCGGCGATCTCCTCTGTTACCTCCGGCTCTGTCAGGGGGACCGGCTTCGCTGTCTGAATGTCTTCGGTAATCTTCTGCTTGCTGCGGTTGGCCGCTGCAAGCCGGTCTTTCAGGTACTGCCCCAGGAACGGGTCCTGGCAGTAGATAAAACAGCCCTTCTGTCCTCGTGAAAGCAGCGTTTTATAGGTATTACGGATGATCCTGTCTGCCAGTTGCTCCTCTTCTGCGTTCTTTGGCTTTGTAATCGTCTTATCGCGCTTGAGGTAGCGCTCATTATAATCCGTAATGACCTTTTCATTGAGTGCGTCATACTGTAGGTCCATCCCGATTATGATGCCGACATAGTCAAATTCCAGCCCCTGTGTAGAATGAATACAGCCAACCTGGTCAAATGATGCTTCATCCGTAGCAAAGCTGTTGGTTTCAAAATTCCACTGGGCTTCAAAACCGCCCGGGAGCCGGATATCCACCAGACTTTTATCCTTGTCGCTGACCCAGGGGTAGCAGTAGCCGGCGATCATACGGGCCTTGTTATTACCGTTATAGGTGCGTAGCGTCTCACGCATAGCACAGGCATCATCAAAGATACGGATATCGTAATCCAGATCAAAATAATCACGGTTTGCAGTGTGGCGAAGCTGCAGAGCATCGTCCAAAAATGCAATATAGCCGTCAGAGCCGTTACAGCGGAACTGAGAGGTCAGCTTCAGGCTGTTGCCCGCATGTACCTTAGCGCCCAACTCGTTTGCCTGCTTGCGTATTTCTGTCACCGTACCGATATCCTTCATGGTGACGATCTGGTCCTCATCCGTAAAGAATACGGTTACCTTTGCGGCATTGATCAGTTCCTTCACCTGGTTTTCCCCCAGATTACCAAACATACCGGATTTCATATTAAGCCTGTGTGCTTCGTCCACCAGAAGGCAGTCGTAGGTATCCGGCTTGACATCATAGAAGGTACCCGAGCTTTTAAAAAGGCCCTTCAGGTAGCCCAGCTTATACTTGCCCTTGATCAGGTGCTTGGAAAAAGTATATCTTGGCGCTCCGTTTTTCGTGACATAGGCACAGGAATAGCCGTTATTCAGGATTTTGGCCAGCAGGTTGATTGCAATCACAGATTTGCCTGTACCGGGGCCACCCTGTATGATCAGCGTGTGCTTGGTATCATCCTGAATCGCCTTTTCCACCAGCTTCAGTACCGTAGCATAGGCCACCTGCTGCTCATCGATCATCTCAAATTCATCATTGCCGTTGAGGATGCTTCCAACCGTATCCTGCAGGGATTTTGATGGCTTCAGTTTACCGTTCTCAATGATCTCAAACAGCTTTTTATCTGAGGGTCTGCTGGCATATTTCGCAATAAAATCCGAAAGCTTTGTCCCGTCCTCCTGCAGGAAAACCGGTGCATCATTTATGGCCTGCTGATATTTCGGATGACAGATTGAGGCTCTGTTTTTCTCCCTATAGTTGTGAAGGTAGGCACACGGAATCAGACCAATGTTGTTGTTTCGGACATCCTCGTTAAAGTTTTCAATCAGCTTTGCGTAGGAATAGGCCTGCTGCGACGGATGCGCAACATCCCGTACAGCGCCGCCGGTATAGGTTTTTACTACATTATCCCGAGTGGTAGCCTTACAGTCCTCCCATTGCTTCAGTTCTACGATCACTACATTGTCCCGGTTACCGTCTGATCCACCGACCATAAAGTCTACCCGCTTGGCAGTCAGTGGAATCTGGTATTCCAGCGCAACCTGCACCCGATCATCAATCCGGCGGTCACCAAGGATCAGGCTCATTCTTGGGAGTGAGGCCTTCCAGGAGTTGAATTCCGCAGTACTTTCCCGCGTGATACCCAGCGTTGAAAACAGTGAATCCAGACGTCCGGCGATCACGCCATTAATGACATCCCTCTGAAAGGATCTTTTGGTTCCGGAATAGACGATCATGGCGATTCCCCCTTTAGTGTTCAAAACGATTACATGAATAATCTGAACATTTTTATTATAGCATATTTACCAGATTCTGTGAACATATGCTGTCAACAAACCGATTTGCCCGCTTTTATCTTCCTCTGCGCATTAAATCCCCGCCGGTATTTCTTTTCGATTGTAAGTGCTTCACTGAGTATATAATAACATCAGCCTTAGCCCAAATGGTCGCCTACGGGGCGACAGCCAAAATGTTTTCGTATTTTCTGAGTTTTTTCCGTGTTTTCCGTGATTTTCCGTGCTTATCGTAATCATCGAAAAATACGGACGGACCGGATATTCCGGCCATGCTGCTGCGGGGCGGCGCAAAGGAAGACGCCGGCTGAAAATTTCAGAATTATAATAAAATCGTTAACCGGAGGGCAGTGTAGGTGAACAGCCCCTGTCAGGGTAGACCGTAGCTATATTGCAAGATACTTGGATTCATGCCTAAGCCTGCCCGGCTTCGCTCCCCTTCAGTTACTTTCACTTTTTAACAGCTCTGCCAGGTCAGCATCAATTCAGTGTTATGCTTACATTTAGACACAGAAAATCCCCTTAAGCAGATTTTGGTTATTTACCTTTTCTACTTAAGGGGTTTCATATTAATGACAGATGCCAAAAAGAACGATTCAAAAAATAAAACCAATAACAATTGTTCTAAAAGTCATATTAATTTTCTCTTTCTTTATTCGACAGTTGTAATTCCCAGCTGTGGGACCAGTTCTGAATTAAAAAGCCTGATCTCCTCAATTTTGTTATGCATAAAACGCACATCCACAACTCCGATCCTTTCACCGGAATCTGCATCATAAACAAGCGTATAGTACTTCTCTGTTCCAGGACGCCTTCCCTTTTTCGCAAGCAGCCTGCATTCTTTCCCGGTCAACAGCTCAGCCAGTTTTTCCAGCTGCTTTAGGATATTTTCTCTGCCGGTAACTTCGTTTCCGTTCAGATCACGGAATAGACACTTCTGTACCATTTCCACGAGAAGTCGATCAAAGCTGCCACTGTTTATACAACCGATCATAATATCGTCCTTCGTCAGCGGCTTTTTGATCTTACCTGTACCGGGCCATTCCACCTGAAATCTGTATGTGGTGTCACTGGACAGATATATTCTCCGGATCCTGTTTTTGTCATCCATATCAATAAACAGAATGCTTTCGAAATTTTCCTCATCACCGTAGGATAAGGCAATACACCGTGTTCCCACCGGCCATATCGCACTGTCAGCTGTCTCCTCTATGGTTGCGAGATTTGCATGGATCGCATCCTTGCAGTTGTTCGCAACATCCTGCATATGTACCAGAACTGCTTCCATACCATTCAGTTCCTTACGACTGCGTTCTGAAATATAGCAGATATCTTCTGTCAGCACGCTGCGCAGCCGTTCTACATCTCCATTTTCCATGCTATACGCAAGAACCTTCAGATTATTCTCCATATCCCGAATAATCCCATTATCATATTCATAGATTGCAGCATCTCCGGACAGAACCGCAAGGCACCTGACGGTTGCCCCCAGTCTGACTTTATCCCTTTCAGCTTCCGAAACTGCATTTATGGCATGCGCGATGTCCAGCTTTCCGTACTGCGTATTGATCCGGCAGAGGACAAAAGCTCTGTAGGTCTTATCGCCTATTTTCAGCGTCCCCCAGCTAAGATGCTCTACAGTTCCGCAAATTTCGGAGGTCCGGCCATAATTGTCTTCATATTCGTCTGCATTGCCGGTATTACCCTCCGCATCAGTATTCAGCTTTTTCCTCTGATATTTCCTTGGAAGAACATTTCCGGCTTCAATATCCGGACAAAGATTATAAGCTTCTATGAACTCGGCATTTTTGGCTTCTTCTAATGTATCGAAGTAATGAATCTCCTGTGGAAAGGCGATCATCTGCAGCCTTATATATTCTCCTGTCCGATAGCTTGGCAGAACATCCGCATTGACAACTTCAATTACAGCATTGTACCTCTGATCTCCGGCGCTCGTAACAAGGATTGTTTTCTTCAGTTCAGCCTCCCGGTCTTCTTCTGTCAGCGCATCCAACACCATAACATTCCAGACTGTACTTCCGCTGCAATGCGTATCAATGCCAACAATGTTACACTGCTTTTCTGTTTCTTCTTTTAGCTCGGTACGCAGAACAACCTGTACATCACCAAAATGGTGATTAATGTAGGGATATCCATAATAGCCCAGGATTACACTACCTTCCGAAAAGGTCTCTGATACAATATAATCGAGGGCCTGCTCCGACTCAAAAACCTCCTGCAACCCGACATTGTGAAAAAATTGTGACATAAATAGCACCTCATATCATAGCTTTTTGATCACACGTGTTAAAACCTGCCTGTATATTAGCATTTCAGTATTCCGGAAAGGTCACCTGTAAAGCGACATACAGGATAATTTTTATATTTCGTTTGTTTTCCGGACAAAAAGTGAACCCTAGACGCTGATCTCTCCCCGGCGCTTTTCCAGCAGGCTCATGAAGAAGCTATGCTCGATCAGGATCAGTCTTTCTTCCCGCTCTTCCGATACTTCTGTCTCTTCCTTCGCTACCGGCGTCTCCCGCTCTTCCAGTTCTTCCGGCGCTTCGGGATCCGCCATGATAAGGTCCCGCAGCTCTACATCCAAAAGCTCACGGAGCAGGAGTGCGACCGCCGCGGCATGCTTGCAAAGTCCGGGATAGGGGCAATCACAGTACAGATCAGAAACATAGCCATTCTCGAGCCGGAGATCGATCTCGTACCATTTGCTGCCCTGCACAAAGGCCGTCACCGAAGAGCCTCTGATCTCCAGATATCGCACCTGATGCTCCTCATGATATTCCCGGCCTCTGGCCAGGATCTTCGGCTCCATATCCGGGCAGGCTTCCAGCTCATCCAAATAGAATTCATAGCCTTCTCCCGTAACAAGCTCATCTTCCTCGTCAATGAAGACCAGGCCGGGATTCGGCCGATCCGTCAGCCTGACCGGCACAGGACGCTTCGGCATGACCCGCGGCGGGATCACCCAGCTGCGCACCTGCTCTGTGGTCAGCGCACAGTCACCGACAGACTGCATATAGCCCTCACAGTCGGACGGAACAAAGGTACCGTGAAAATCAAAATCAAGGCGGTACAGCACCTTCTCATAATCCGATGTGTGGATCCTGAATCTGGTGGTAACAGAAACAACCCTTGCAGGCTCCCCTGCCATCCTCCCTGATACGTAAACATAGTCGCCTTTGTTAAGCCGAAAACGGTCATTATAATAGATCAGGGTCCTTCCGTTGCCGAACCGCACCTGCACAAGGGAGCGGACCGGCGCATCCTCAACAACTGTCATATTCCTGCTCTGCGAAAGGTTCGGCTGCGCTTCGGCGGGATCGCAAAACCCGGTGATTGTTTTCATTTCAATTCCTCCTTTGGGGCCTCAACACAGGATGTTCGCTTTTGCAGTCTGGCCTCTTTTGATGTAATTATATAAAAACCAGTGTACCATAAATGTCTCAAATCCCAGGGCATATGACATTCCTATTCTTCAATTTTCATGACAGTAAGGCCAAAAGCCGGAAAAGCCGGAAAAGCCGGTGCCACAGCTTTTACACTGTGGCACCGGCCATGCAATCTGTTTTATTTTTACGCGGCAATTACAGTATCTGCTTCCAGTCCGCAACCGGTCGTATCAGGTCAGTGCCCCATGTTTTTATACTGTGCATATTCCGGGCAAGAAACGGCCTGTTTACCGTTTTATGCGTATGGAATTTAAGAAGCCAACGCGGAGGTTTTAACCCACAAAGCGGGGCGAACACAGAGATCATCATTAGTGACAATTTGGGTGTCGCCGAGCCAGCCGTAATCGTAGACGAAGGATGTACCGTATCTGCCGTAGCCCGGCGACCGCAGCAACCACACGCAGCAGACGTCTCCGGCTGCAGTGGTAAACAAGCTGCTCTGCCATGCTCCCTGCGCCACTGCGTAGGCTGTCGGGGATGTCTGCAAATCCGGGCAGCCGGTATGGTTGGCTCCGTTGGTCTCTGTAAGTGTCTGCGCTGTATAATCAAAATAGGTTTGCGCCTCATCCAGGCTCAGAAGGAAGACCTTGTCATAGGTGGTATTGCCGCCGGCGCCGGAGGTATGGTACCGCAGGTCCGTAATCCCGGCGCCGGTGTTGTTTTGAATATAGTTGCCATCGCTGTCATAACCTTCATATGTATCCGGGTTCGCTACCGTGGTTGTACGGATGGCGGACTGCTCCTCGGAAGTAAATGCGGTATTTATAAAGTTATCTGAGGTATAATTCTCGCCGTCCACGTTGGAGGAAGCACCATAGCCGTTGAGCCAGCTGCGCAGAGTGCAGGTTTCCCATGTGACAGAGGTATGGCTCGTGTTATAGGCCTTTGCGTCAAGGCCGTAACGGCTGATGATGAGGCTGTAGTCGCCATCCGTTGCAAGCACGCGCCACTCGATGGCTTCCTTGCCGTTTGCGGTGTTGTTGTCCTGCTCATAGCTGCCGAAGGTGACATAGGTGACGCCATCTACCGGGGTCGGGTCGGCGGCTGTATTGGATGCAATCTCCTCAAGCTTTGCGTTTACGCACCTTGCATAGGCTACCTGCCCCTTGTAGTTCGGATGGCAGGAATAGGCACTGGATTTCGCCATATCGTCCAGATCCTGCAGCCTTGCCGTAAGCTGTATACTGTTGAGCCATGCGTCGGACGAATACATCTGGTGGGTCTTGAAGGCGCCCTCAACATCCACAAAGTAAATGTTCATACCCTCTGAATTGCACTGCTTAACCAGGGCCTCAATCTGATCGTTAAAGGCCCGGACCTTTGCGTTGACCGCAATGGCCTCCCGCTGACTGATCACGGCACCGGCGCCCTTATAATCCAGCAGCTCCGGGTAACCGGCAACGATGATCGCCGCCTGCCCGCCTGCCGCGCTCTGAATGCCCGTATAAACCTTTTTGATATCTGCCATAGTGGAATCAATGTTTTCCCACAGCTCTTCAAGCTTCTGCTCCAGATGCGTCTGCTGGCTCCAGCAATTATTTGACCTTGACATAGTATCTGATGCAACCCAGTTCCAGAAAGCCTGATGCAGATAGGAGCTTTCCATGACACACTTTGTAATGACACCGGTAAAATCTACGTCATTTCCGCCGATCGTCAGGGTAACATAATCCACATCATCCTGAATGTCATCGAATACAGACAGCTGCTTGGGCAGGGTTACCGTGCCTGCCTGATAGGTGAGGAAGCCCACCTTTTTCCGGTAGGACTTATTCTGACCGTGGTCGGTAATGTGCACGGTTTTGGCGCCGGAGGATGCGGCAAAATACCACTGCACAGCGTCTGTACCGGTTCCTCCATACGCAACCTTGAATTCTCCCATAGACCCGGCGACATCCGGGAGCTTCAGCATCGCGCCCCAGCTCAGGGTAGACCTGTGGGCAAGCCAGTCATAATCGGTCACCTTTGCCGTAACGGAGCGCTCGTTACCGCTGGAATCCTGCTGCCCGTAGAAGGGATCATTGCCCTCGCCGGAGGAATAGGAGTCGCCCAGGGAAACCACAACAACCTTTCCGTCACCGGAAAGATCCGCAGAGGACACCGACCTGTTGGCAGTTTCGGTCGTCTCCGCCGCGGCAGAGCTGTACAGGGCTTCCTCCGTTACCTCTGCGCTGTCTTCGCCTTCGTCCTCTGTCAGGGTTGCACCGGTCAGGCTGCAGAGCTCCGCGATCGTATAATTGTCCAGCGTCTCCGGATCGATCTGCGCGACCGTCTGGACATGCAGAGCGGATTCATCCGGAATTGTCTCATAAAAGGTATCCGTTGCGTCATCATAGCTGGTGATCACCTCTGACTCGGAAAGGAGCAGCTGTACGCCGAGATCAGAAATCAGGTTAAAGGAAACCGGATTCGCGTAGACCTGGTCATTCACGATCCAGATAGCCCATTCATCTCCGGATGCCGCCTGATAGACCGTAACATACATGGGGTGCTTTACGGAAGAATCCTCCTCCGCCTCGGTATAGTCCACATATTCTCCGTCGATCATATAATCATACTCTACGTTGCCGTCCTCAAAGCCCCGGTCATCCAGAACCGTATTGGCCTCAGCCTCGCTGAGCACTTCATCGGTGGCTTCGACATCGAGGGTATCCACGATCTCGGAATATTTCTCAAAGTACTCCTGCGCCGTCATGCCCTCCTGCGGCTCAGCAAGATATCTGTAGAGGAAGGTAACGACCTGTGCACGGTTACAGGTGGTACCCGGTTCGAAGGTGGTATTGGAGGTGCCCTTTGTGATCCCCTGCTCGACTGCCCAGAGGATTGGCTTATAATAGGCACTGCCTGTTTTCGGCAGGTCCGTAAAGCCCGTATCCGCGCCGCTGAGGGTAGGCCCCGACTTGCCTGCAAAGCGCCAGAGGAAGGTGACAAACTGAGCCCGCGTACAGGCGGCATTGGGTGAGAAGGTGGTTGCGGTCGTACCGGCGGTGATTCCCTCCTCCACTGCCCAGAGCACTGCTTTATAATAATATTTACCCGATTTCACATCCGTAAAGGGATTTTCATCGCTTGTCGGCTCCGGTTCGCCTGCAGCACGCCACAGAAAGGTTACCACCTGACCACGGGTACAGGCAGCATTGGGCGAGAAGGCGGTCGCACTTGTACCGGCCGTAACGCCATAATCCACCGCCCAGAGCACCGCGTCATAGTAATACCGGTTGGACGATACATCCGTAAAGGGATTCCCGGCTTCCGATGATGTATCTGCCAATGCAGCGGTGGGAAGGATGCTGAAAAGCATACACAGAACCAGCAGGACTGACAGGATTCGTTTTTTCATGTGTTTTCACTCCTTTTAAATTGCCACAAGAATAAAAATCGCCGAAAAGGCGCAACTGTCCCTTCGGCGTTCATTTACAATATTCGAAAATGCTTACAGCATAACAGGCAAAGACAGCCGATCTGGTCTGGTCTGGTCTGGTCTGGTCTGGTCTGGTCTGGTCTGGTCTGGTCTCAGGATGATCCCACATATTGCCACGGCCGTCAACTCCCTCTCTCCTTCATTGCAACACATGTGTAACACATAAAAGAATTATACATCATAATACCCAAACGTTCAAGGGTCAGGAGTATAATTTTTAAGCCGGCCTGTGTGATGTCCTGTGTGCTTCTCCGAATGGTTATTTTGCCATAAAAATGCAAGACCGAGTGTTGCCTCATCCATGTACATTCAGGGGCGTTTTTTAACATTCCCTTCTTATTAACCATAATTGCCGTCCTCTGTGAAAATATACGCCAAGTAACCATAACGATTGGAAACATGCCTGTTTTGTGGTATGATATGCTTACGAACATTATGAGGTGATCAAACTGAGCATAAAAAGATGCGGCAAAAAGGTGGATTTTCATTCCCACTTTTTATCGCCGACCTATTATCAGTATCTGAAGGAATATGAGGCCGAACGGCCGGACCGCTTTGAAACGCCGGACTGGTCGCTGGAATCGCATCTGAAGCAGATGGACCGGCTGGGGATCGCTTTCTCCTTCATCAGTGTCTCCTCCCCGAACCTTTCCGGCGCCCCGGAGGAGGTGGAGGTCCGGCTGGTGCGGCAGATCAATCAGGAGGGTGCTGGCTATGCCCGCAGCGAGCCCAAACGGATCGGGCTTTACGCATCCCTGCCCCTGCCGCATGTGGAGGCCTCCATCCGGGAGGCGGAATACGCCATAAGGGAGCTGGGCGCCTTTGGCTTCGGGCTCAGCACCAACTACGCGGGCACCTATCTGGGGGACCCGAAATATGATGCCCTGCTGGAGTATCTGAACGGGATCTCTGCCGTGATCGCGGTGCATCCTGCGGCGGCGCCGGTGGAACCGGAGGTCAACAAAACCGTACCCATCCCGGCCATGGAGTTCCTTGTGGAGACCACCCGGACCTTTATGAACATGGAGATGCACGATATTTTCAGCCGCTACCCTGCCATCCGCTGGATCTTCCCCCACGCGGGGTCCTTCCTGCCGATCCTTTCGGACCGGATCAACGGCTTTTCCGTCATCATGCGGCACGACAACCCGGGCCTTGCCCTGAATTTTAAGGAGGACATGCGCCACGTCTATTTTGACTGCGCGGGCTTCCCCCTGCAGAAGCAGCTGCACGCCCTTTTAAAGGATGTGACCACAGAGAATCTGGTCTATGGTTCGGACGTGCCCTACACGCCCATGCTCGGTTGCCTTGCCCTGAGCGGCGGACTGGAGACACTGGCAGGCCTTTCTGACACCGACAGACAGCGGATCTTCTACGGCAATGCCCTTGCCCTGCATCCGCAGCTTGCAGAGCTGCTGGAGCTGCCCTCAACCATGGCCCACACCGTCAACTATGCTGAAAACCCCTTAAGCCTGCGGAACCGCCTGCAGCAGCTGCCCCGTGCCGTGATCTCAAAGCTCTATGGCAAGCTCTTCAAATAAGCCACTGACAGGCGCTCAGGTCTTTAGTTAGTCTAAGCTTTCCATATATGAATCGGCAAAAAATCCTGCCTGTGACATTTCGCCGCAGGCAGAATCCCTCAATTTTAATTTATCTCTCAGGCCGTGCAGCAGAGGCGCCGTACGTCAGGCACACCGAAATACGATGCTTGCGGATATTGATCTGATGCTGCGTGAATTTGCAACGGAGTCTATGAGGATATAAATCTTAAAAAGTCTTGCATTGGGGCTTTTAATCGATTATAATATAACGTATTAAATTTTACGCATATATTCAGAAAAATTCAGAATTTATGCAATCAATACAGGTGTGACTAGCATGTACATTAAAGCAAATCAAATTACAATAAACAGCGAAACAAAGATGACGCGCCCGAGCTTTACCGAGGAAAATTCTTTTTATATGCCCACAGGTCATAAGTTTAATCAGTTTGGCAATACTTTCGGTAGAGCAAGAAAGACGGCTGCAATTTCCTCTGATACAGATCATACATTGATGACATATAAACGCGGTTAAGTTTTATCCGGAATACGGAGTTGACTGAAAATGAACCATAATGATATTCTGGAATGCACAACCCTCCCTGGCGGCTGGGTTGTGCATTTAAATAAATACCTGGACCCCTCATCCAGATCCGATGATGTTGTTCGCAAATTTAAGGATAAGCAATTTAATATTGGTGCCGGTAATCTGCTTGCATTCGGAGCGTTTGATCGCATGTCATTTACTCCGGTCAGCTATTTCCAGCAGTACAGGGAAGAAACTACACAGTCTTACCGATGGGTAGGCAAGCGCATGTCTGTGCTTACCTATCGTCTCCCTACGGTAACAGCTGGTATTGTTCGTTGGGATACAGGAAATATAATCTTCACAACGCCGGATGGTAGCAACGAGATTCAGCCTCGTTTCGTCATTCTTTCCATGCTGCGCATGTCCGGTGCAGCCAAGGTTTCCATGAACGATTATAGCGGTTACCTTAAAGAAGTTGCCGGGCGTATCTACAAAATTACAGCCCATTACCGTGATAAGTTGAATGATTCCCAAAGATGCCTGTTTAACGAAGTGCTTGGCTCCTTCAACCCCTCTGAATTGGCAATTGTATGGTGTGCAGACCAATATACAGATGTGCTCTATTTACTGGATCAGCTTCGGCAATTGCAAATAACTGAACATGACAAAGCGGTAAGCGTCTTTGTTTCAAGCTACTCTGTCATCTCAGTTAACAGAAATACTCCCAAAGAAAAACTTGATTTCTCCGGGGTTCGTGGCACTGCATTGATCCAATTGGAGAATGCAGGTAAGTCTTCACAGGAAGCCTATGATTATTTACAGAATCACACACAAGAATGTTGTAACCGAGTCATTGCTTCATGCGCCGGTGAGTATGATTTTATAGTTCGGCTTCCCGCTCAGGAACTATCAAAACTTTTCAATTTTGACAGCAATGACAGTGATAAACCGCTATCAGTTCATAACACCAGCTATTGCGAAATATTCCGACAGTCAACAACAAATCTTTCATATTCCGAAGATGACATTGTTTTTCCGAATGGATACCGGCCTGAACAAGATGAAGTATGGAAAGAGTGCTTTACTTTAAACCTGTTTGAAGGTAAAGCTACAGCAAAGTATCCCACTGACAGGCTCAACGTAACTGAGCGCATTGATATTGATGCACAGCTTACTCCTAAGCCTCTCGAACAAACTGTTGATACTGTAGATATTCAAACGAAGATCAGGGATGCAGTAAATGGTAATCCAACTACAACAGATATGGTTCAAAATCTGTTACGGCTTGTGGTTACCGAGCAACCGGATTCCGGTCTCCGTGAAACGATCTATCTTCTGTACAGTGACTATGTAAATATTATAAGCTGCGAGCTGGACCACCTTTGGGTCAAAGACTATGATCAGCAGTTTCGTTCTGCTATCGTGATCATCGCATCTCTTTTAGCTTCCGCCAAACAGGCAGCCCGATCAGACGTGACACATGACACCAATCAGAAGATTCAGGAAATCTGCTCTGTTTTGCATCAGCAGGTCAACCATATCGCTGATTCCGGCAAGCTGTTTGTAGGCACCCCAAATTCCACAATGGGATATACTGCACAATTTGATCAGATACTTCATTTCTACTACGGTCTTGTCAAAGAACTCATTTACACAGCGTACAATCGTCCACAATATAGCTGGCAGTACAGTCTGGTACCTGTTATCAACTTTGACAACAGTTTCAAAATCACCAGCACGATGTATCGAACAGGTGATGAGGATCCGGATGCAGCAAGGCTGATTGCATTTCAGATTCCTTATTCTGCCTGGTCAGATCCGGTATTATATTGCCCTTATATAGTCCATGAGGTTTATCATTATATCAGCCCGGATAACAGAGATCAGCGAAATGCTAACATTCTTACCGTAATACTGGGCCCACTTGTCATTGCGCTGGCAGACGCAATTGCCGAAAGCTACAAGCTGGATAAATATGTGCATAGATTATTTTCAAACACAATCTATGAAAAATCTTACACCGAAATCCACCAGTTTGCACTGGATGCAATTCGGGACATGAAACATGAGAATCCTGTTATACCCGGCTATCAGTTAAAAGGATTGATCAGTACGTGGTTTGAAAAGAACTGTGACCAGGTACTGAATCGGCTATTTAAAATTTTTTGCAACGTGCTGGTCAGTGAGGACATAATGCCTCGTTTTACCTGCTTTACTGATTGCAGGCAATTACTAAGTGATATTTGCGAAAATTCCGATCAGTTAATAGCGTTCATTGAAGAACGTATTAAACATTATAACTGTGATTATCCGGCTGTATTGCAGGATCGGCTGTATTCCGCCGCTGAGTACTACATATATCAAATGCGGGAAATTATGCCAGACCGCGCAATGATCCAGATTATCCATATGAAGCTGGTCGATTATCTGTATTTCTTTATCCTAAATCACATCAAGGCAGATATGCGGCCCAAGGAATTGCGCGATGATAATATTGAGTTGAGAATCGGGCCTGTATTCGACAGTTTTTTCACAATGGAAGATGCACAGCACCATGAGTTACCTGCTACGGATGATGTTTGCAGGGAGATATCGGGCTGTCGTGATATTCTCAGGCAGCGACTATCGTCACAGCTAAAATTTGAATATCATCGTGAAGTAGACATATATCGTATTGTGGAGGACTGGCTGCAGGAGCTTATCAGACATTATCGTTATTACGCCGAGACATACGGCCCATACAGACAGTCATTGGTAGATATCGCACTGGGCGTGACAGTTTCACTGGCAGATAGCGACAGCCCTCTTGCCCATATGAAAGATATATATGAGGACTATTGGGAACTTGAACCCAAGCTGAAATTCCAACGTAATATAAAACTCATAAATTCATTCCATCTTCAGCATGATATTGGCGAGCTCACTTCAAAGGATCACGAAAAAGCAGTTACTGCTGATCCCCACTCATCTGTTATCCGCTATGGAACCTATCAGACTGAATATCAGACTGAGTATACCGCAGATAATGTCAACGCCGTTATTGAATGCGTTCGTAATGCGCAGGAAATGCTTGCAGAATTCTGTAAGAAAAGCCTCGGCAACGCAGCAGAAGTACCATTGGTATGGTACCGTGGTGTAAACCAGGCTGACCGGCATGTGGTCCCTTCGCTGTTTGTGAATTATGGTAAAGAAGCCTATCGGGACCTTGTTGTGTCTGATGGGAAATTCCTCCCGCCATACAAGCTGCTGATGCAGGTCTACGAACAATTCAAGTACAGGGCCGACGGTGCACCTGAAATTGTAAACTATGCTGCCTATAATGAAAGTGACTATCTCGCATTAATGCAGCATTATCAGCAGCCGACCAATATGCTGGATTGGTCAGATGATTTATTTGCTTCCCTCTTCTTTGCATTACAGGCATATGTTGAGCATGACAAGGATAAGATTAGAAAGAAAGCGAATATTGACGCCGCTTTGTATCTGTTTTCTCCGGAATTATATAATCTGGCCAGGCGCAAGATCATCCAGGCTCTGGGGTACAATTATCCTGTTTCAGTTTCTTTTTCAAAGTACCGGAAAAAGGTAACCGCTTCCACTGACATTGGAAATATTCTGGTACCCAATGTTTCAATCAGCAGCGAGCTTGAAAAATATGATTTTCTCTTTAAGCCTCTGGAGCAGGTTCCGAATTTTCCGCAATTAAACCGCAATGCATCTCTCGAAACAAATCCTGAACAATTACTGAATCTGCCGGTTGCGCTTTATACTGCACGTCTTAACCCGCGGATAAAATCACAAAGCGGTCAGTTTGTTGCATACCCGCCATTTGCCATGCCCGCCGTAACCGCCCCCAATGATGCCCTGACTGAGGACAGCAAGAAACGTTTTGACTACATCGGGCTTGATGAAATCCAGAATTATTATCTGACAGCATTTAAGAAAGACCACAATGAAGTTGAATGCCTCCCGTTTTTGTGCAAGATTACAATTCAAAGCCATGCAAAAGAGAGCATCGCCGATGATCTCAGACGTTTTGGCATTCACACCTACAACTACTATCCGGAGTTAACAAATCAGCAATTTACCTGAGTATGCAAAATCAACTTACCCCTATATGCCGCACCGTTATTCTCTGCGATTATGACTCAGGAATGACCTGACCGTAAAAACGAAGCCAGCCCCCAATGCCCTTATGGCATTGGGGGCTGCATTATTATAAGCCGATCTGGCGGAGCTTACCATTCTGACCGGATATTCCGGCACTCAGATATTGTTGGCGGTGACCCAGGCGCTGCGGTTGGCAGTCTGGATGGTGCCGGGCTTTTTGCAGTCGCCCACCATGAAGAAGCCGGGGTTGGTGCCATAGAAGCCCAGGGCCTCATCGGTCTTAGACCGCATGCCGACGGACAGGACAACGGAATCAGCGGGGATGCTGTGGTCAGCACCTTCGTTGTCGGTATAGACAACATGGTCAGCGGCGATCTCCTTTGCGGTGGCATTCAGCACATAGTGGAAGTTCTCTTCCTTCTCCCAGGCAGCAGCGAACATGCTGCGGTAGTGCATGACGGTGGTGTCTGCTGCAAGCTCGTCGCGCATCTCGATCACAGTGACCTTCCGCCCCTTCTGGGCCAGGAAGATGCCGGTCTCTACGCCGACCTCACCGCCGCCGATGATGACGACGTTCTCGCCGAGCTTCTCAGAGTGCATGATGGCATCGGTGGCCACGGTGACATTCTCGCCCTTCGCGCCGGGGATGCCGGGGATCACGGGCTGGGCACCCACTGCCGCGATGACGGTATCATAGCGGTCTGCCACCATCTCCGGTGTGGCGCAGGTGTTGAGAATGACGCGGATGCCCTTCTTCTCCACCTGACGGATCAGGTAATTCTTATAGTCCCGCAGGGTCCACTTGAAGGGAACATAATCGGAGTGTCTGATGGCGCCGCCGAGAGTCGCTTCCTTCTCATAGATGGTCACGCGGTGGCCGCGGTCGGCCAGATAGAGGGCCGTGCGCATGCCGCAGGGGCCGCCGCCGATGACGGCAATACTCTTGCTGCCCTTGGGCGGCGTGACCAGATACTTCTCCACTGCCTCAAAGCCGAAACGCGGGTTGACGGAGCAGGTGGTGGTCATAATATCGTTCTTGCCGCGTCCATGGCACTTGTTGCAGCGCAGGCAGGGTACCAGATCCTCTGCCCTGTCCTCATAGAGCTTTTCGCCGTAATCGGGGTTGGATATCCATGCGCGGGCCATGGCGACCATATCCAGCTTGCCCTCGGCAATGGCCTTTTCGGCCATCTCGGGGTAGAACCAGCCGCCAACATTACTGACCACAAAGTCCAGACCGACGGCCTTGATCTTCGCGGTGATATCCAGGAAGGGTGTGGGGTTCAGCTCAAAGGGAATGGGATGGTTCTCGTCGCCCTCAGGGGAACGGACCTGAACGATATCCACATACTTCTGGGCCTTTTTCAGGAATTCAATGCCCTCCTCAAGGGTGTAGCCGCCCTCCAGCTCCTCTGCGGAGAACTGGATCTCGATGAGCATATCATTCCCCGCGACCTTCTTTACCTCCTCCAGCATCAGGAGTGGGAAACGACAGCGGTTTTCGAAGCTGCCACCGAACTCGTCGGTACGGAAGTTGGTCAGCGGAGAGAGCAGCTGGCCGGGCACCTGGGCACGGTAGCTCATATGGATGGTGACGGCGTCAAAGCCGAGCTTCTTATAAAGCGCGGTGCGCTGCCCGTAGCTCTTTGCGATCTTATAGAGGTTTTCGGTGGGGATATCGTCGCCGATGCTGCCACCCATGCCGGAGCTGTCGGAGACCACGGTGGAATTGGCGCTGACGGCCTCAATGCTGCCGTCGGGTGCCTCATAGCGGTAGGTACGGTTGGCGGAGAAGAGCGAGCCGCTGACGATGGAGCCGGTATAGTGCATGGCCTCCACCATCTCTACCATATAGTTCTGACATTTGGGGTTGCGCATGTCGAATTCCGGGAAATGGCTCAGGTCCAGGCTGTCCGGCAGGGGCGGCATCTGATAGGTGTCCTCAACGCCGGCAAAGGTCACAAAGGCAGCGCCTGTCCGGGCACGGCCGATGAAATGCGCCATGGTGGCCTCGGCGGGGTATTCCTCCGGTCCCTGGGAGAAGTGCGGCAGAGAGTTGGAGGACTGCATGCGGTTTTTCAGCACAAACCTGCCGATCCTGATCGGTGAAAGCAGGTGCGGATAGGCATTTGTCATGATAGTTCCATCCTTTCTGAAATGCCCCCTGCGAAAAGCGGGCGTTTGGGCTTCCGCAGGGGGGCTTATCAAATGATCATTGTGTTCAGTTTAGCAGATTTCGCCGGTGAGCGTAAGAGCATCGGAGGCGCCGCCCACATAGACCTTGCGGCTGCCTACGGTCCGGGTCCACTTATCCTTTGTACCGTCGGCACGGGTTTTGAGCTCCGCTGCGGGATCCCAGTAGCAGAAGGAGCGCTCCGGGATAGTGACCGTTACAGTCCGGCTTTCACCGGGAGCCAGATCCTCCAGTCGAGCAAAGCCACAGAGCTGCTTTTCTGCGATCTGCACACCGTCGGGGACCTCTGCCACGCCCAGATAGACCTGCGCAATCTCCGTGCCGGTCACACTGCCGGTATTGGTGACAGTAAAGGTCACGTCATTGCCGGATACAGAGAGACCGGAATAGGCAAAGTCCGTATAGCTGAGGCCGTGGCCAAAGGCATAGAGGGGCTTTACCTGCATTTTGTCATACCAGCGGTAGCCGCAGAAGATGCCCTCATCGAAATCGATGTACTTCTTCCCGTCCTTCATATAGCCGGTATAGCGGGTGCTGCGGTGCTCGGGGATATCTGTGACCAGAGTATCGGTATCCTTTGCGGGGATGGTCAGTGCCAGCTTGCCGGAGGGATTGACCAGACCAAGGAGCAGCTCGGCGACCGCTCTGCCGCCCTCCTGTCCGGGCGTCCAGATGTTCATGACGGCGTCCGCCATACCTGCGGCCTCGCCCAGCGAGTAAAGCTGGCCGTTGTTGTGCATGAGGATCAGCTTTGCGTCCGGTGCCATGGCTGCCTTTACCTCCTTCAGGAGGTCCATCTGGGCAGCGGGCGGATCCATGGAGGGCAGGCCGTTCATGCTGAAGCCGGCAGGAGCAGCGCCCAGACGACCAAAGGCGTAATCCTCACAGAGGAAGAAGACAACCTTCTTTGCCTTTGCGGCGGCGGAGAGGGCTGCTTCGCGGTTCTGCTTACGCTGCGCGGGCGTGATCCAGCTCAGGCGAACCTGAAGGTCCTTCTGGACGATGGTTGCGTTGACACACAGGCGAATGGGATAGGCTTTCCCGGCCTCCAGGAAGGCGTCCGCGCCGTGGATCTCCATGCCCTCTTCGCTTGCCACAAGAGAACCCCAGGGCCACTGGGCACCCTCGCGCAGCTCGGTGGAGCCGACGGTCTTAAAGCCGTCACCAAGGTCGATCTTAAAGGCAGTATTGCCGCCGATGGCCTGCAGGATCAGGGTATAGTCGCCGGTCTCCGGAACGGTCAGGTAGCCGTTCCAGGTGTAGGCAGAGCCCTTCGTGAAGGCGGTACCGTCGCCGGCGTTCTTGTAATTCTGGTTGACTCTGCCGTCGGAGGTACCGCAGGTGAATTCGATCTTCTCGTCCACGCAGCAGAAGGAGCCGGTCACATACCCTGCCATATCTGCCACCAGCGCGTTGGACCACTGGGGCATGAAGGGAATGGGCTCATCGTCATCATCGTCAGAGGAAGCGACACCCTTAAACTCCTTGCCGCCACCGCCGATCATGGCACTCAGGTCCGGCGCGTCGCCACCGGGTGCAGGGGGCATTCCCTCAGGTGTTTCACTGTCCTTGTTGCCAAATAGCATGGCGAAGAAGGCAGGCATTTCATCATTGGATTTATCGACACCGTAGCTTCTGGTGAGGCCGAGCTCTGTGGCGGCTTCGTCCCGGAAGAGCTGCTCCGCAGGAATGGTCTGGCCGAAGAAGTCCATGCCGACCTCCACCGCGATCCCGGCATCGAGACCACAAAGCTTTTTGAGCTCCTCCCCGGGTGCCTTCATCCGGGAGATGCGGCCGTAGGAGCGCTCCTGACCCGCGCCTGAGAGCAGGTGCCCGGCACCAAGGCCGATCATGGCAACAGAGCTGCCGCCGGTATAGTCGTCCGCAGTCAGAGGCAGCGTCTGCCCCTCATTTTTCAGCAGAACAGCACCCTTTCTTGCGATCTCCAGGCAGATCTCCGCATTGTCATTCAGGAGGCCGGCCTTTACGGATTCGGTGTAACGGTCGCGCATCTGAATGGGCTCTGTACGGCCCTCTTCGATCTTCACGGAGCCGTCCTCGTTCAGCTCCACAAGGGAAAGGTAGCCGGCAAGGCCAAAGCCGTAGAGCACGTGGGCCGCTGCGGCATCCACATCCGCCCAGCTGAGGCGGCCCTTGGCGATGCCCTTGCGGATACGCTCATTGGAATTATAGGTTCCGCTGGGCATTTCCATATCCATGCCCTTTGCGGTGGTCAGGGCGTGGTTGGCACCCCAGTCGGACATCATATAGCCCTTGTAGCCCCACATGTCACGCATGACATCCTTCTGGGCATAGGTGTTGGCAGAGGCATAGGCGCCGTTGAACTTGTTATAGCAGCACATGAAGGCGCCGGCCTTTCCCTCCTTCGCTGCCGCCTCAAAGGGCGGGAAGACGATCTCATGAAGGGTCTGCTCATCGACAATCTGGTCCGCGGCATCCTGCATATCGGTACCGATGGAAGCAACGCCGAAATGCTTGAGGGTTGCCACCGCATGGGCATCCTGAATGCCCTTTGTCTCAGGCACAGCCAGGGCTGAGGTCAGGAAGGGATCCTCGCCCAGCATATCCTTATCGCGGGAGAACTGGGGAACGCGCACCACATCAAACTGGCTGCCAAGCTGTGTATTGCCGGAGATTGCGAAGTCCTCACTGCCCTCCACCTTACCGTATTTGTAGGCAAGGTCCGGGTCCCAGGCTGCGGCCAGCATCTCCTGCACAGGCAGGCCGGTGGTCTCGTAAACGGAGGTGACGCCGGCAGGGCCGTCATACATGCGGATCTCCGGGACGCCCAGACGCGGAATACCGGGGTTATAGCCGGCATTGGCGATCTGCATGCCCTCCGGGTTGGAATGGCCGTGGCAGAGGTCCAGCTTTTCCTCCTCCGTCATGGCAGCGAGGATGGCCGCTACCTTTTTGGAGAGGACCTCATCGGATTCGGGACGGATCTGCTCCGGGGCGATATAGACGGGGTATTTGATGCTCATTTGTACTTCCTCCTTAGTCTTTCTGTGCATGGCTTATTCCGGGGCCTGGGCCTTTGCCGCATAGGCCGCCCGGCCGTATTTTTTCGTTCTTTCGTCCGCGATCACGCCGGACCAGTTCAGGCCATAGGCATAATCATAGATGTGGCCCTCACTGTCCACATGGCATTCCATGTCGAAGGGAAGGTCCTCAAACTGCCGTTCCACAGTCTCCATGCCGGAGGGCATCTGACAGGGCAGCAGGCCGCCCGGCTCGTAATTGCCGGCAAGGACCTCCAGCGCAGCGTCCTCACTGACAGAGAAGCCCACAAGGATGGCATCCGCCGCGGGCTCAAACTCGTGGAAGCAGGCGGGATTTGTCAGGCTCAGGTAGACGACCATGGGCTTCTCCCCGATCCTGCGTCTGGTATCAAGCATCAGGTCCAGTTCGGCTTCGTTGGCGCTTTCGACGCGCTTGCCAGCATAGGTCCGGGAGGTGCCCCGGCGTCCGCCTGCAGAAACCCAGGTATTCTCCTCATCGGGGTCCAGACCGATGGCCTGTGCCCGGCAGAAGGCGGGATCCGCGTAATAGGGCCGGTACTGCAGGGAGACCGGCAGATAGCCGTTGTCTATGGGTCCCTTTTCCGGGTCAAGGTTTACCCGGCGGGCATCATAGCCGGTACCGCCGTCCGGGCCGGAGACGGAAACAATGGCAAAGTCCACATCCGTAAAGTCCGTCCGTCGGAGGATATCCGACTCCAGATAATTCCCGGGGTCGGCCCCGGGCCGGACTTCATCGGAGACCACGTTAAAATATTCGCGGAGCTTTTTTGCCCCCTCAAAGGGCATGGAGATCACAGCCGGCGCGGAGCCGAAGAAGCTGTGAAATGCCGGCTCATACTTCAGGGGGATATAGACCGTCTTCTTTCGGCCGTCCTGTTTCCGGATCACGGAGCCGCGGTTTTTCAGCAGTACCATGGAAGCAAGCTGGGCTGCAAAGGCCTCCGGTGCAGTCTTTGTCTGCGCAAGGAGCTCCTCGGTCTCGCTCTGCAGGCGGTAGGGGTTCTCAAAGAGGCCACAGTAAAAGCTCATCCGCAGGCAGCGCTCTGCAGAAAGCCGGTACATGGCGTCCATCTGCTCCTCCGCTGTGCGGGGATCGCCCTTTTTCTCCCCCCATGCTGCAGCAAGGGCCTTGAATTCCTCAGGAACCGGAAGGGAATCCTCATACTGCTTTCTGGTCATTTTACCGAAGGTGTAGGCATCCACGGAGATTGCCGTGTCATTACAGCCGCCCAGCATATTGAGGCCGGCATTGAAGGCCTGATAGTGGCGCTCCACAGGGGACTTGTTCTCAACGCCCCAGACCTTACCGGTGGTGATATCCCAGTCGGCGCAGATATTGCCGTCATAGCCAAGCTCCTCCTGCAGGAGTGTGGTCAGCTTATAGCGGCTGTAGCCGCTGCCCACGGCCTCGCCGATGGGACCGGTGGGCGTCATGGCAATGGAATAGGAGGGCATGACCGCCTTCGCTCCGCCCGTTTTGCTGCCTGGAATCTGAAATGCCGCCGCAAACACGGAGGCATGCTCCTTCAGGTTACCCGCGGGGTAGACATTATACTTGCCGAAATTACTGTGGGCCTCACGGCCGCCCTCGGCAGCGCCGTCACCCGGGAAGTGCTTGATCATGGTGACAACCGAATCCTTCCCCCAGCCCAGGTCCTTTGCGTCGGCGCCGATGCCGTCAAAGGTGGACTGGAAGCCGTGCACATAGGCTGCGGCCATGTCCCCTGCCAGCAGGCTGCCCTCGCCAAAGGTGCCGGAGAATCGGCTCCAGCGGGGCTCTGTCGCCAGATCGACCTGGGGTGAAAGCGCGGTGGTAATGCAGAGGGCCCGGTATTCCCGAGAGACGATCTGGCCGTGCTTCAGGGCATGCTCCGGGTTGAAGGTTGCGGCAAGGCCCAGATTGCCGGGCCATGGGGACATATCCTGATTATCAAACATGACAACCCGGCCGCCGGCCACTGTATTCCGGGGATCGGAGGCCTGATTCACGGGGATGCCGTTGGGGTCGATGGTCTCGACGATCGCCTGAACCCGGTTGCCCCACTTTACGGCATTGCCCTTATTGGAGCGGTTCCCGTGAAGGAAGCGGATGTTCAGCTCCTTCAACTGCTTCATGACGCGGCTGTCCACCTCGCCCTCCGGGCCGGATGGCTCACCCACCGGATAGAGCATGATGCCGGCCATCTGCGGGACCGTCAGCCGAGAGGCAAGATCCTTCGCCCGCTCCTCAGGCGTCAGGCGCCAGTCCTCATAGGGGTCCAGCCGTCCGTTGCGGTTCAGGTCCTTAAAGGCGTAGAGATACTCGCCGTCCCTCACCTCCAGAAGCTGCAGCCCGGATTCGGCGGAGAAGCTGAGCATGGGCCCATTATTTGGGTTTTGCACACGATAGATATTTTCTTCCGGGATAAATGTGACAGAATAGGTTTTCTGCATGATGGCACTCCCTTCCTGATTTTACAGGTCCATTTTAGCAGGCAATGTGTAGAAATATAAGGAATCCGTTCCCGTCTTTTATGTCATTTGTTCAGATTCCGTTTTAGCTTCATCCGAACAAAAATCGCCGGCACAGATCACACTGTGCCGGCGTAAAAAGGCTTTTCCCGGAATTCGGGTATCACTGATACTTTACAGCTTATGCTGCGGCACGGGCGTTGAAGCGCTCGAGGGCTGCAGAGTAAACGTCGATCATATCGCCCAGGCCAAGGGAATCGAGATCTGCGAGATAGCCCTCCCAGACAGCATCATCATTGATATCCAGATCGCCGATGATGAACTTGATCAGGGTCTCATCCAGATAGGTCTCCACATCGGAGGCCTTGGCGGAGTAGGTCTCCTGCTCCGCGGTGGTCAGGGATACCTGCGGCATATCCCATGCATTGTCCGCTGCGCCCCAGGCCTCTACAAAGTCTGCCCAGGTGGTCAGGGTGGAGATATTATACTTGGTATAGTCTGCATAGCAGGGAACCATGTAGCCGATGTAGGTCAGCAGCGCCTGGGTCTGTGTCAGACCATCGGGGTTGTTGGTGATGAGCTCGGTGTACCAGGGATTACCATTCTCGTCATATTCAAAGGTCTGGCCTTCAACACCGTAGTTGGCAAAGAGCGCGCCCTCTTCGGTGTAGAAATAGTTCATCATCATGCAGAGAAGTTCTGTCTCTTCCTCGGTGGCGTTGGTGGAGATGCCATAGGCAACGCTTGTGGCAACCTTTCTGTCAACGCCCTCGGTCAGATGGACCTCGTCACCCTCGTTGTTTCTGGGGATATAGCCGGCGGAGAAGTACTGGCCCTCTTCAAGCTGGATCATACCAGCGAATTCGCAGTAGCCAAAGGTGACAACGCTCTTACCGGAAGACATGTAGTCGACCATGTAGCCGATATTCTGGCCGTCGGGGATCACGTAGAAATCATGATAGATGAGGCCCTCGGAATACCATTTGTTCGCTCTCTGAAGATAGGTACGATAGGCTTCGGTAGCAGGGCCGTAGATGCAGTTGCCGTCCGCGTCCAGGCTGAAGCCCATCTTGACGTTTTCACCGCCGGAGAGCCAGCCGTTGTTATCGGTGTAGTGGAAAATGGGAGCCTCCAGATCATAGGCGTCCTTCAGGGTGAGAAGGGCTTCCTCATACTGATTGTAGGTCTCGGGAATTTCAATTCCCTGCTCCTCAAAGAGATCGCCGCGGAGGAACACACCGTTGTTGGGGACAAATTCCTCCATACCGATCTGATAGAAGGCCATGACACTGCCGTTGTCATCGGTGACAGCAGGATAGACATCCGGCTGAGCGATGGTTGCCAGATAATCGGGGGCGTAGGTCTCCATGTACTCGGAGAGATCGACAAAGACATCGTTCTCAATTGCGGAGGTGATGCCGTCGGAATAGTAGTTTGCGGTACCGACCAGTGCGGGCAGATCAGAGGCCGCGACCAGCAGGTTGAACTGCTCCTCCGCAGAGGCTGAGGATGCCATAGACCATTCAAAGCTCAGGCCGGTCAGCTCGCTGACCTCCTGCCACCAGACGAGATCATTATAATCGTTCATCAGGTCGGTCATGTTGGGGTTTGTGGACTGGAAGCCGGTAATGGTGACACTGCCGTCCTCGCAGAGCAGCGGGTAGCTCTCGGGGAAGGCGGAATAATCTGCCTCTTCAGCCACCTCGGGGATCTCGATCTCCTGGGCAGCAGCCGGATCTTCTTCTTCCGCATTTTCGGCATTTTCGGCATTTTCGGCACTTTCAGCCGATGTGGTGTCTGCCTCAGCCGAAGCGGATGCGCCGGAGTTGCCACAGCCGGCGAACATACCGACTGCCAGAAACACTGCCAGAAGCATGGCGATCAGTTTTTTCATGGTTCATTCTCCTTTGTGTAAAAGATTTTATCTGCACTGCGGCAGGATACCGCAGAGGTGCACAGCTGTCTTTACAGCTGTATTCTATCGGAGAAGGAACGGAAGAAAAAGGAATATGTTCCGCATTTTTATGTCAGATATTCAGAAAGCGGCGGCTCTCCGGATTTTCAGAGGGCCGCCGCCGGAAGTACCGGTGCTTTGACAATGTCACGCTTCCTCTGCCCGGATGATCCGGAGGAGCATAATCTCATTTGGCTGCAGCGTCACGCGCAGCTCCATCTCCCCGTCAGCCTCGACCAGATCATTGTGCTGCCAGGGCAGGGACTGCCCCGCAAGGTATTCCGCCGTATGTTTGTCCCGCGGATCGATATCTCCCAGCTGCCGCAGCACGGTGGCAATGCATCCATAATGGTCCCCGACTAGGTGTCGGGAAACCCGATAGGTCCCCTTCGGGATTCCGGAGACAAGGATGGATTCTGTCACGGCAGACCAGCTCTGATAGAAGGTGGGGTCGCTGTACTCTGCCCCCTGCGGGCTGAGATAGAGCCGGCAAAATTTTTCGGAGTAGTTCTTGCAGTTATAAAGAAGAATGGCCATCCCGTCCTTCTTCGTCCCGGTGACACAGCTTCCGAGCCCGCGAAAGATCAGCTCCGGCAGAAGACCGGAGAGGAGCTTATAGGCATACCAGGCAGGCGTTTTCAGGCCGTTACGGGTGATCAGCCCACAGCCGTCACTTAAAAAGCTGTATTCGTCCGGATATTCCGCCTCGTTGCTGAGTGCCTTCCAGCAGCCAATGCCATCCACCTGATTCTGAAGCGCAAGGATGCATTTGACCAGATAAGCGGCACAGTGGCCCCCCAGCTGGGCATTGCGCGCCTGGTATTTGCTGATGCCAAGGGCCGAGATCAGAAGCGGTATTTCGGCAAGGCCGTTTTCCAGCATCCAGCGCTTTACCTGCCCAACGCGCTGCATCGCAAGGGCCGTATCGGCACAGCGCAGCCCGCTGACCTTCCGTGTCTCCTTCCATTCACCGTACTGGCCGGCAAAGCCGGAGCTCTCTGTGCTGTAATCTCCCCAGAGCTCCATGCTGACAAAATCCAGCGGCAGCTTCTGCTCCGCAACGCCCATCAAGAAGGCCTGCCAGCGGTTGCTCCGGGTGCCGTCTGCCGAGAGAGCCGGGCCCCCTACCTGCGCCCCGGGCAGCTTCTGCCGGATCAGTGCTGCCGATTCGGCATAAAGCCCCAAAAAGGCCGCCGGGTCCTCGCTGCCATATAGCCGGGCAGGCATATGAAACTCAAAGCGCCATCTGGAGACCCATTCCCTCCCCCACTTCTTCAGGGCAGCCGTGATCAGCCCGTCCAGCAGGCGAAGCCAGTCCTCCCGGGCTACGGAATAGCCGTCACCGTTCAGCATCTCGGCTCCCTGGGTAATCACATAGGCCTCACCGAAGGCAAACATGGGGATCAAATCGATGCTGCGGAAGAATTCCAGCAGCTGGAAGAGCCGTGTAAAGCGGTGCCGCCGCTCTGTGGGCAGGTAAAGGACCAGGTCTGCGTGGATCGCGTTTGTAAGCCGGACATACCGAAAGTGCAGCTCGTTCTGTATCTCCCGCAGCTGCTCCTGCAGCTCCGTCTGGATGCAGTCGACACAGCTGTCGACATTCAGGATATCGTTCCATTTGGGCAGGAAGAGCGTATGTGGCAGCTCGCCAAGCGGTAGCTTCTCGCTGATCCGGACGGTCTCATCGCTGCGGGCGTATACCATTCTGTATTCCTGCAGGAGGGCATTGGTTCCCTGCAGGATCTCCGAGCTTGGCGCCGTAAGCTCCGCACCCTCCCCCGGCCGGTTTTCCCTGCGGTAATTCGCCGGGGTCATGCCAAAGCTCTTTGCGAAGGCGGTGTGGAAGGCCTTCGGATTTGGGAAGCCGCTGCGCTCGCTGACCTCCGTAACATTCAGCCCTGTTGTGACCAGCAGGCGCTGGGCCTCCATCAGGCGCAGCTTTCTCAGATAATCCGAAAAGGCGTTACCGGTCATATCGTGAAAAAGCGTGGAAATATGCTGGCGCGAATAGCCGAAGGCTTCCGCAAAATCCGCAAGGGAGATATCTTCGCTGAAATGCTCCTCCAGCCAGGTGGTCATCTCCCCTGCCGTGCCCTCCCGTTTCAGCTCCGGAAGGCCGGGCTTTACATGGCGCAGCAGCTTCTCAAGGCTCAGGAGCAGATCATAGGAGTCAGAGATCCGCTTCAGCTCCGTCACATGTTCATGGTTGTAGCAGTCGTCAAAAAATGAGAACATGCCCTCTAAGAGCTCGTGATTGGTCTCTTCATTAAAAAAAGCCACGCCGGATCCGGATATGCCCAGCAGCTTTTCAAATGCCTCCGGCCGGATCAGCGCATAGAGTGCCGAGGCACCGGGCCGCAACAGCACGCGCCGGCGCAGGTCCGGTGAAAGAAAGAGGAGCGTCCCCTGTGGCACCGGCTGCCGTTCCATGCCCGCAAGCTGCACCTCCCCTTTCAGGGGAAAGAGCAGCAGGTAATCGGCAAACTGCAGGGTTTTCTCCTCCGCCGCCCGGATGGCGGTGATCCTGACAGGCAGGGTATCGTTCATATCGGTTCGCTCCTTTTTTCGGCGGGCAGCCTGCCCGCGTTCTCGCTTGTGCCTGAAGCTTCGGCCGCGGGCCGGTATACTCAGGCGGTCTCGGCAGCCTCAGGCACCCGCAGGATGACAAAGAGCCCGCAGAGGATGACCAGTGCCGAGCCTGCCAGCTGCAGCAGGGTCATGGGCTGGCCGAAGAAGAGATAGCCGGCCACAGCGGTAAAGACCGGCAGAAAATTCACATAAATGCCAGAGACAGTGGTGCCCAGCTCTATGAGTCCCCTGACCTCGATCAGGTAACCGAAGCCGGTGGCCACAAGCCCCATGAGCACAATGCTGACCCAGAGGTTCTGGGTAGAAAGGACCGCTGGCATATGGCAGAGGGCCATGGGCAGCATCAGTACGGAGGCAATGACCGATTCATAAAGCGTAATGGCAGCGGTGCTGTAGGCCCGGTCCAGCCGGCGCACCACATAGCCGTAGACGATCCAGACCACCACGCAGAGAAGGCCGCAGCCGCAGCCGATGGCAGTGCCCCGGCCGGTCTCCGGGCTGTCCCAGACCACAAGGGCAAGGCCCAGAACAGACAGCAGGGCCGCCAGCAGGACCACCGGCAACGGTGCCCGGCGTGTTCGTACGCATTCCACCAGATAGGAGACCACCGGCATAATGCCAAGCAGCACCATCACCAAACTGACAGGCAGATATTTGAAGGCGGTATACTCCAGATAAAAATAGAGGATGTTGCCCAGAAATGACGAGCAGGCCAGCAGGGGCAGGTCCTTCCGTTTCGGCAGCCGCAGGCCCTCTGTCAGCGCCATAAAGCCCACAAGCACAGGCAGGGAGCAGATCGTTTTAAAGCAGAGCAGAAAGATCTGATGCAGAGATTCCTCTGCCGCCGAGACCAGATAGGTGTCCACCGTCCAGATCAGGAGCAGCACCACCATGAGGATATGGGATTTTGTCTTTGCGCGGCCCATGGCGGGGCCTCCTTTCAGGCGCGGTCCGTCAGCCCGCGAGGCTGTGTCTTTTATATTACCACATTTTAGCCCCGGACGTACAGTGCAGGGCCCGAAAAAACGGCTGACCTGACCGGTCAAAATCCGCGGATGAGCTGCAGGATGACCTGTTTAAGATGCGAAAAAAATGGATGCAGCGGCAAAACTCGTCCAATCCGGACACACAGCAGAAGGCAAAGGCCATGGTCACCATGATCGACGAGGCTTCAGAGGCTCTGGCGGATGAATCGGCCAAAAAGTCCTATGACGCAAAGCTTACCGCCTCCAAAAGTACTTCCTCCGGGAGCAGCTCCTCCAACAGGAGCGGTTCTTCTTCCGGAAGCAGTTCCTCCAACCGAAGCAGTACCACTTCCGGAAGCAGCTCCTCCTCTGGCAGCAGCTCCTCCAACCGGAGCAGCTCTTCTTCCGGAAGCAGCTCCTCCAACCGAAGCAGCTCTTCTTCCGGAAGCAGCTATCCCTCAGGCGGCAGCTCCTCCACCCGGAGCAGCTCTTCGGGCAGCAGCTATTCCTCTGGGAGCAGTTCCTCTTCCGGAAGCTCTTCCTCAAGCAATAATTCCGGCTGCGGCTGCCTGATCTGGATCATCCTGATCGTGCTGGTGATCGTCGGCTTCGTTAAGCGGGATGCCCTGATCTCCAAGGTAAAGTCACTTACCGGTCACAGCGATGCCCAGTCCTTTTCAGAGGAAATGCTTGACGAAAACGGTGAAGTCATCGCGACACCCCTTACCGTCGCGGATCTGGAGGGCGTCTCAGAATTCAACGGACACTATTACAAGCTCTACGACGATGCGGACTCCTGGGGCGATGCCCGGCGGAAATGCGAGCTGCTTGGCGGGCATCTGATCACCGTAACCTCCATGGAGGAGGACAGCTTCGCGGTCCAGCTGATCAAGAACGCAGACTGCAGCTCGGCCTATATGGGTCTGTATAACGCCAGCTATAACTCCTACCCCATCTGGACCTGGGTCACCGGAGAGGCTGTGGATTACACACGCTGGTCAGCCGGTATGCCCAACACCGAATACACCAGCGGCGTATGGGCCCGCTATGATGAAGGCGCCTGGGTAAACTGCGACGCCGATGACACCCGTGTTTACATCTGCGAGTGGGACAGCGCCGAGCCCCAGACCACCGGCTTTACAGATGTAGTGGAATACGGCGGTCATTATTATATGTTCCGGTCCGATGTAGAGGGCTGGGAGCAGGCAAACATTACCGCGCAGGGCGAAGGCGGTTATCTGGCCGTCATCACCACACCGGAGGAGAATGCCTTCCTGCTGGACCAGATGCACAGACGTGGCCTGCTGGCAGCGGGCTTTGGCCTCTACGACGCCTACCAGACCGGCGAGTTCCTCTGGGTCAACGGTGAGGAAACCGTCTACACGGACTGGAGCGAGGGACAGCCGGATCACGTCAGTGATGAATACTACGCCGGCTATTACAGCCAGACCGGCTGGTGGAATGATTACAGCAACGATCCCAGTGATCTCAGCTACTATATCTTCGAATTTGACAGCGCCGACAATCTGCCGACGGAAACTGTGCAGTACGCAGGCCATACCTACGCGATATGCGAGAATCCCGGCACCTGGGATCAGGCCTATATGATGGCCACGGCAGTCGGTGGCTATCTGGCCGTTATCACCAGCCCGGAGGAAAACGCCTTCCTGTATCAGCAGGTGACTGACGCAGGCTATGACAAGGCCTATTTCGGTCTCTATGACCCAAGCCATACCGGCAGGTTTGTCTGGGTCAACAATGAGCCGGTCAGCTACACCAACTGGGACGATGGCCAGCCGGACTGCTATGACGACGTGGAATTCTATGGCGGCTTCTTTGGAAGCGACACCTGGAACGACTATGCCATCGGTGCAAGCGATGCCGACAGTCTGATCATCGAATGGGACAGCATGGATCCCAACCCTGCGCTGCAGCTGGAGACAGCGGTGGAGCCCGCCGAAGAGACCGGGACAGCAGCCACGGTAGAGGCTCTGTCGGAGGAGGCTGCGGCAGCCATTGCAGCAGCCGGCGACACCTTCACCTATGGCGGACATACCTACGCCTTCCGGGTCGGTGGAAGCTGGGATGAGGACAATGCCGCAGCGCAGGCCGCAGGTGGCCATCTGGCGGTCATTGACAGTGAGCAGGAAAATGCCTTCCTGGCAGACCAGCAGACACAGCTGGGGATCGAATATGCCTTCTTCGGGCTCTATGATCCGGACAACAGTGGCGAATACCGCTGGGTGAACGGTGAAGCAGTCTCCTACACCGGCTGGGCCGAGGGAGAACCCAACTGCTATGGCGGCGTGGAATTCTACGGCGGCTTCTCGGCCGACGGCAGCTGGAACGACTTTTCCGTGGATAACGAGGCCGTGACCTATTACATTATCGAATGGGACGGCACAGTGACCGGCTGAGGCACATAATTACATTATAAATTTCCGGCATTTCCGGCATTCAATCCTCCGGACGGCTCCTGCGGAGCCTTCCACCAGAACAAAACGAATCATCTATCAGAGGAGTAAACAAGGAGGCAACTGAGTATGATAGCAGGCATTGATCTTGGCACCACCTTTTCCGCGATCGCAAGGGTTGTGGATGGCAGGGCAGAAATCCTTCAGAACCGCGACGGCGAACGGACAACCCCTTCTGTCGTCATGTTTGAGGACGGCAACATTGTTGTTGGCGAAACCGCTAAGGAAAACAGTATTTCATCCCCGGACGATGTATGCCAGTTTGTAAAGCGCAGCATGGGCGATAACCGCTTTAAATTCCAGGTTTCACGTTCGGAAAGCTACACTGCGGAGGAAATCTCTGCCATGATCCTGAAGCGTCTGAAGGAGGACGCCGAAACGGAATCCGGCGAGGAGGTTACCGGTGCCGTGATCACCTGCCCTGCCTACTTTAACGACGCACAGCGCAAGGCAACCTATGACGCCGGTGAGATTGCCGGCCTGAAGGTGCTGGGTATCATCAACGAACCTACGGCGGCCGCCATTGCCTACTGCTATGGCCACCCCGACAGCTCCGGCAATGTCATGGTCTTTGACCTTGGCGGCGGCACCTTTGATATCACCATCATCCGGATGGATGAAAACTATACGAAGATCGCCACGGTTGCCACCACCGGCTACCGGAATCTGGGCGGCTTTGATTTTGATAACCTGATCATCAACAAGGTCATGAAGGAATTCAACGACCAGTATGGGATTGACCTGGATGAGGACGCTGAGGCCGCACAGGATCTGCGACTGAAGGCCGAGGCCTGTAAAAAGTCCCTCTCCAACCGGAATAAGGGCCAGATCAACATTGCCGCCAACGGAAAGCGCCTGAAGGTAGAGATCACCCGGGAGGAATTCGATAAGATGATGACCCCGCATCTGAAGAGTATGCAGGGCTCCATGGAGGACGCGCTGGAGGAGGCCGGCCTTAAGTGGAAGGACATCTCCAAGGTGCTGCTGGTCGGCGGCTCCACAAGGATCCCCTGCGTGCGTGAGCTGATCCAGAGGGTCTCCGGCATTACCCCCTCTCAGGACCTGAATCCTGACGAAGCGGTTGCTCTGGGCGCCGCCTATTATGCCGAGCTTCTGAGCAAAAAGGACGGCAGCAACAACACGCCCACGATGGAGGTTGTGGATGTCAACTCCCATTCTCTGGGCATTATTGCCCTGCGGGATGGCCGTGAGGTTGCCTCCTTCATCATCAATAAAAATACGCCTCTGCCGGCAAAAGAGGTCAAATTCTACTCAACAGGCTATGATAATCAGCCGGCTTGGAACGGACGGATCGTAGAGGGCGACGATGAGGACCCGGAATACGATACCATCATCATGGAGGTCGAGATTGAGCTGCCCCCTGCCCCCAAGGGAACCGCTACACTTGTGGAAATGTCCTATGACTCAGACGGCATCATCCATGTGGTTGTCTGCATGCTGCACGATTACAAGTCTGATTTTGATGAGGAGGCAAAAAATAATGTCTTCCTGGCGATCTACCTGATGGGCGCAGCGGTGGCCGCAAAGATGTACCCGCAGTTTCTGGAGCAGCTTGGAAGCGACATCGATATCCCCCGCCAGTCCAACCTTACCCGGGATCAGGTGGAGCGCAAGCGCCGCAATATGGGCAGCATGAGCATCGACTGATGTACCCGCACTGAACACACTGAACAGAAGGGCTTGTCTCAAAACGGAAAATCCGTACTGAGGCAAGCCCTAAAATTATCCGGACATTAATTGTGGAAAACCATTGAAAAAATGGGCACAGCAAATGAAGGCAGCTCAAATCAGCCTCTTTTGCTGTGCTTTTCTATTGAACGGTGGAAAACTTTACGGATTATAGATCAGTTGCCCTTCAGCATCCGGGCCTTCGTTCATGCGCATGTAGAACCGGGGACCGCAGGCCATGTACGACGCGCCGATTAAAAAAGTCCCGGCAAAGGCGAAAGGGTGCACAAAATAAGCTGACAGAGATGCGGTAAACCCAATCCCTGTCAGCTTTTTCAGACCTGTTACAGAATTTTATTCAGAGAGCCCGGACCGGATCCTGATGATCATGCAAGGACAGGCGCAATTGCTGCTGCAAGTGCATCCTTCTGTGCCTGCGCTTCTGCGAGATCCTTGCCCAGCGTGGTGAAGTAGGTCTTGATCTTGGGCTCAGTGCCGGAGGGACGAACGATCACGGTTGCGCCGCCCTCGAGCTCATAGACCAGAACGTTGGCAGATGGAAGTCCGGTTTCCTCTGTCTTCTTATAGTCGATGGATTTCAGGACCTTGTAGCCTGCAAAGGCTGCGGGGGGATTATCACGCAGGCCCTGCATGATCGCTGCCATCTTATCCATACCGGACAGACCGGGGAACTCAAAGCTGTCAACCTTGTTGAGGTAGCGGCCGTACTGTGCATAGATTTCCTCCAGTCTCTGCTTGATGGAGCTGCCAATGCTTCTGTAGTATGCAGCCATTTCGCAGATCAGCATGGAGCCGACGACGGCATCCTTGTCGCGGACATAGGAGCCGGCAAGATAACCGTAGCTTTCCTCAAAGCCGAAGATAAAGCGCTCCTCTTCGCCGGCTGCCTCGAGGGTGGCAATCTGGTCGCCGATCCACTTGAAGCCGGTAAGAACCTTGCGCAGCTCAACACCGTAATGCTTTGCAACTGCATCAGCCAGCGGGGTAGAAACCAGGGACATGACAGCGACCGGATTTTCGGGCATGGTGCCCTTCTCGATGCGGCCTGCACAGATATAGTCAAGCAGCAGCACGCCCATCTCGTTGCCGCTGACCAGCTCGTAGGAGCCGTCCGGGCACTTCATTGCAATGCCGACGCGGTCAGCATCCGGGTCCGTTGCCAGCATCAGGTCTGCTCCGGTCTGCTCCGCAAGCTTCAGGCCGAGCTCCAGAGCAGCAAAAATCTCGGGGTTCGGGTAGCTACAGGTGGTGAAATAGCCGTTGGGATACTCCTGTTCTGGTACGATCGTGATATCGGTGATGCCCATATCGCCGAGCACCTTTGTGACAGGGACAAGGCCGGAACCGTTCAGCGGGCTGTAAACCAGCTTCAGCCCGGAGGTCCTGGCCAGGCCGGGCCTTACCTGACGGGATTCGATCGCGTCATAGAAGGCCTTCTTGCAGTCATCGCCGACAAACCGGATCATGCCATCTTCGACACCCTGGGCAAAGGAAATTCTCTTTGCGCCGGTGAGCACATCGGTCTTCTGAATCTCGGCATATACGATTGCAGCGGCATCATCGGTCATCTGGCAGCCATCCGGGCCATATGCCTTATAGCCGTTGTATTTTGCGGGGTTATGGGATGCGGTCACCATAATTCCGGCGTTGCATTTATAATAGCGGGTTGCGAAGGAAAGGGCCGGGACCGGCATCAGTGCATCATAAATACGAACCTTGATGCCGTTTGCAGCAAGGACGCCTGCTGCTTCCTTTGCGAAAACATCGCTCTTTAAACGGCTGTCATAGCTGATTGCGACGCACTGGGACCCGCCCTGGGTCTTCACCCAGTTTGCAAGGCCCTGGGTTGCCTGCCGGACGACATAAATGTTCATGCGGTTTGTGCCGGCACCGAGTACACCTCTTAAGCCTGCAGTACCGAACTTCAGGGAGACGGCAAATCTCTCCTTGATTTCGTCTTCGTTACCGGCAATGCGGGAAAGCTCCGGCAGAAGGTCCGCATCCTCTAAGGGGTAAGCGGCCCAGCGTTTGTATTCTTCCATAAACACAGTGAGTTCCTCCGTTTCGATCAGGTAAGTGATAGGCCGGGACCTTGATCCGGCCGTTGGAGCTTATGCAGCTCCGCCGTAAATGATCTTCTGTTTCTCTGCCGGAATCAATGGCAGTTTACACAGTTCGATTGCATATTGAGTCAGGTTAATTTTAACAAATCCTGTCTGCGCTTGCAACCGTTTTTGAACAATTTATCATCTGGCCGTTAAAAATAAGCGCAGGGCGATTTGCACAAAAATGAAAAGGCTGCCGGGGAGGATCGTACTTTATACTGCTTGCCGGCCAGCATGGCGGTGATACCGCCGCCATACCGCCAAAGTTCGTGCTTAAGGGAGAGCTTGCGCTGACATTGCCAAAGGCAGCACAGTTGGCGAACAGCACATAGTTGCCGATGGTACCGGTAATGCCGCCGCAAAAAACGGCAGAGGAGCACTTCCTCTGCCGCTTTTTGATCAGCGATTTCTATGGCGCTTTTTATAATCTGACCGGATCCGGTCAGACCAGCCCTCGGGCACACTGCCACTGGCCGTTTTACTGGCACGGTAGGCACTGACCGTCTGGCTGAGCACCTCATAATTGAGGGCCGTACCTTCACTGTCGCACTCATAGTTGACCGCACGGTCCCGGTTGATGCCGAATTTTGCCGCAGTGGAAATGGCGTCGATATTCGCGCCGAGGAAGAGGAATTCCCAGTTGTATATTTCCTTCTGGCGCTCCACCATACGCTTCACATGCTCGTAGCTATAGATTCTGGAGGCGTTCTCCATACCATCGGTGGTGATGATCACGAGGGTCTTACCGGGCCGGTCCTCCTCCCGGGCGTACTTATGGATGTTGCCGATGTGGTGGATGGCGCCGCCGATGGCATCCAGCAGTGCCGTGCAGCCCCGGACATAATACTCACGCCTGGTCATCTCGCCGACCTGGTCCAGAGGAACCCGGTCATAGAGGACCTCGGAGCGGTCGCTGAAGAGCACGGTGGAGATCAGGGCCTCGCCGGGCTCCTGCTTCTGGTGTTGGATCAGGGAATTGAAGCCGCCGATGGTGTCGTCCTCCAGGCCGCTCATGGAGCCGCTGCGGTCAAGGATAAATACAAGCTCTGTCAGATTGCTGTTCATCATGATGTCTCCTTTCAGGATTCGGGTTGTTTCACTTTCTGACATCATTTTAGCGCTGACAGACAGCAAAAGGGTCACCTGGCAGGTGACCCTTAAAATTTTCTGAAGCGGCCGTGTCGCTGTCCGTTTTGGCCGCAGACGGCTATGTGCAATGCGGCAGGCAGCCCGGCCTTTCTGACCGGCAAGGGACCCATCAATAGGTGCTCAGCGTCGGCAGTGCATGATCAAAGAGCGCAACGTCTATGCGCATGATATCATAGACCTCGTTTTCGATAAAATACTGAACGATCAGGTCGGACCGGCTGCTGGGTGTCAGGACATAGCCGGCACGGCCGATCAGGTCCCGGGTCTCATCCAGATTCAGCTGCAGGGCAATACAGAGGGCAAGGGCCGTCTGCTTCTTCGGCACATAATTTACATTGGATTTGATCTTGGAGAAGAGCTGCTTCTGCAGATTGGCACGCTTATAGACCTCCGCATTGGACATCCCCTTTTCGGCGATCAGGCGGAAGAGCTGCTGCTGGAAGGTATCCTGCGTCTGCTTCAGCAGGTCCTCAAGGCTGCGGCGTGCCCTCGGCCTGCCCGTCCGTGCAGAAGCCTTTTCCGATCCGCCGTAGCCTGCTGCGGGTGCCGGGGCAGAGGCATTCGGCAAAGAGGCAAACAGCCGTTCTTCCGGCTCCGGTGTGTCACGCTCTGATCTGCCGGCGCAGGCCGAGCCCGAAGCGCCATAGTCCGAAAAGCCAGAAAAGTCCGAAAAGCCCGTAAAGATGTCAGACGCCTCTTCGGCCGCCTCCTCCACGTTGCAGACCACAGGCTCAGCTGCGTCCTCCGTTAGCTCCGCCCGCTTCGGGTGAGGCTTTTGACGATGGGAATCCTCTCTGGTGGGCCTGCCGGAGGGCCTGCCATCATGGTTAAAGAACCGGTATTCCTTCCGGGTCTGCTCCGCGACATAGTGGTCGTCAATATAGCTGTCGATGCCCTGGACCAGCTGCTCCGACAGCTGCAGGACGCTGCGGCCGAAGACCACCAGGATGATCTCCATCTCGCTGTCCTTCAGAAATTCCCGGAAGCAGTCCAGCGCGATCTGCAGCGCGAGCGCCGCGGGAAAGCCGTAGTTGCCGGTGGAGATCAGTGGGAAGGCAATGCTGCCGCAGTTATGCTGCTTTGCCAGCCGCAGCGCCGTCCGGTAGCAGGTGGCAAGGGTTTGCGCCTCTCCCCTGTCCCCGCCCCGCCAGACGGGGCCGACGGTGTGGATGATATACCTCACCTTCAGGTTGAAGCCCGGTGTAATGGCTGCCTGCCCGGGCTCCATAGGTCCGATCCTTCTGCGCTCCGCCAGCAGCTGCTCTGCCCCTGCAGCCTCATAGACAGCGCGGTCTGTGCCATCTGAATAGATGGGCATGGGATTTGCGGTGTTGACGATGGCATCCGTCTGCATCCTCACAATGTCATTGCGTATGATCTTAAAGGGCATGGTGACGCGCTCCTTTCAGCGTAGAGCCTGTGTAACGGCATCCTTTAAACTCATTATATCTGCTTTGGGCCGGAAACTCAAGAAAAGCCGCAGGCAGTTCAGGCGCCGTCACTACAGGGCACCGGCAAGGCATTCGCTTCCGTGGCACCGGAAGAAGCCCGGAACCGGCTTCAGTTTCCATCCACAGACTTATATTACATTGATGTAATGTTTCCGGCAAAACGTGCATTACCCATTTCCACACGATTTTGTTATGATGAGTTCGTAACAAATATAGGCCGCCGAGCGGCCTGAAAAAGGAGGACAATCTCTTATGAAAAAGAAACTGACACGCCTTCTGGCCATGCTTTGCTGTGCTGCCCTGCTGCTGGCACTGGGTGGCTGCGGCAATTCCGTCGCGTCTGTTGCGGAGGCCTCTGCAGCGGAAGCTCCCGCGGAGGAGCCCGCTGCAGAAGAACCTGCCGCAGAGCCGGAGGAAGCAGATGCATCCGCGGAAGAGGCTCTGCCTGAAGCATCCGCTGAGGAACCCGCATCCGCGGTCGAAGAGGCTGCGGAGGAAGCTCCCGTCTTCGTGGACACCTGGGAATGGCCCGTGGAGGAGGATGCAACCCTTACTCTCTGGTATGCTTATCCCCCCTTCGTCCCGAACTTCTATGAGAGTGCGGACGATATGCCGGATTTCGTCTATTGCCAGGAGCAGACCGGGATCGATCTGGTCTTCACCGAGGCAACCTTTGCCAGCGCCCAGGAGAACCTGACCCTGATGCTGGCCTCCGGCGACTATCCCGAGATGATCTTCAACATGAGCAACTACGTTACCACCAACCTGGAATACGCCGTGAACGAAGACATTGCCCAGGATCTGGCACCCTATCTGCAGGAGTACATGCCCAATTACTCCAATGTCTTTTATTCCAATGACGAATATGTCAAGAAGGCCACCACAGACGCCGGCTACATCGGTGCAGTATATGAGCTCAATGATCTGGAGGCCAATGAGGGCATCAACAAATCCGGCCCTGTCATCCGTTCTGACTGGCTGGAGCAGGCTGGGCTGGACATTCCCCAGACCTATGATGATTATTACGAGGTGCTGAAGGCCTTCCAGAGCAACTGCGCAAGCCCCCTCTGGATGCCCTATACCGGTGCCTACACCGCCGGTGTGTTTGCCGCCGGCTTTGGCGTAACCGCTGAAACCTCCACCTCCAAGGCCTTTATCAATGTGGACGGCACTGTAAAGTTCTGCCCGCTGGAGGAGGGCTATGAGGACTACCTGAAGCTCATGAACCAGTGGTATTCCGAGGGCCTGATCGATTCGGACTTCATCTCCGAGACCTCCAACGCCAATGCGCCCACCAATGATGCCATCGCCGCCGAGGAGATCGGTGTCTGGAGCGCAGCAGCCAACCTGATGGATTATTCCAGCCTGGGCAACGAAAATGTTGTTGTCTGCGCCGCTACCGACCCCGTTAAGGAGGTTGGCGATACCACCATGTTCGGTGATAAGACTGCCGCCCTTGGTACCGAGGTTGTCATCACCACCAACTGCGAACAGCTTGAGCTGGCCATGCGCTGGTGCGACTGGTGGTACACCGAGGATGGTTATTACACTGCAAACTACGGCATTGAAGGCGTCTCCTTTGAATTTGACGCTGACGGCAACGCAAAATATACCGATGTTATCCTGAACCCCGCCGACACCACCATCAACATAGCCCAGTCCCTCTACACCTGCGGCAACGGTATGCTGCTGTGCGTACAGGACCCTGAGCGCGCCTACCAGTGGTACACCGAGGACAAGATTGAGGCCGAAAAGCTCTGGGCGACTGTTTCCAAGGCTACCGCGCTGATGCCCACCCTGTCCCTGACCGCTGAGGAGTCCGACGTACTGGGCAAGAGCTACTCCGATATCCAGACCTACCTTGAGACCATGATCCCCAAGTTCATCATGGGCACCGAATCCTTTGACAACTGGGATAGCTTCATCCAGGCGATCAAGGACATGAACATTGATGAATGCATTGCCGTAGAGCAGGCAGCGCTTGACCGCTACAACGCCCGTTAAGCAGAATTGCTTCCGGGCCGGCCATCCGTCAGCCCGGAAGCACAGGAGTTTTCGCACTGCGGCTGCCTGCTGCACACGAAATCCCATAAGGAGGAATTCACTTTGAGCGCAAAATTTACCACTGAACAGCTGCTGACCCGTTTTGAGGACCGGCGCGAGATCATCAATCTGGTTGCCCGCTATTCGGCAGACTATCTGCTGAAGAAGGAGCGCACCATGTTTCAGAATTACTGGAGCACCCGCACAGACATCACCCGCGGCGTAAACGAGGGCTATTATGTGGGCCCCCAGGCGATCGCCGGCTATTATGACGCACTGGACGCCAAAAATGCCCTGATCGCTAAGCTGATCCAGAAAAAATTCCCTGAAAAGCTGGGAAACCTCAGCGATGAGGAAATCTACGGCGTAGGCACCATCGGCTACAAGCCACTGGATACCGGTGTGATCGAGATTGCCGCAGACGGTCAGACCGCCAAGGGCATCTGGTACATCCGTGGCAGCTACACCGACCTGACGGTACAGGGCACCATCTCCTACTGGTGCTGGGGCTATCTGGCCTGTGACTTTGTCTGGGAGAATGACGCATGGAAGATCTGGCATATGCTGGAGGTCTATGACGTGAAGAACCCCTGTGGAAACTCCTGGGCAAACGGCCCCAGCGAGACAGCCTTTGCGGTGGACCCGGACCTTACGCCCATTGCCGCCTTCCATATGCCGGAGCCCAACCTGAAAAAGCCCGTGCGTGCCTACTATACCACCCGCAGGCCCCAGACCCCTTCCCCCAGGCTGCCGGAGCCCTATGAAACCTTTGACGAGACCTTCAGCTACGGAATTTAAGGAGGAAAGCAGCAATGGCAAAAGCATATTTTACGGATGACGAGCTTGTGGCCCGCATGTGGGACAAGGAAAACGTAAAGGACCTGATGGCACGTCACGCCTTTTATTACAGCAACGACCAGCGCCGTGAGGAGCTTTCCGATCTGTGGGTCAAAACCGCCCACTACCGCCGGACCGCTTCACTGGCCAACAATTTCGGCTACTATGTCGGCATGGAGGATATCTCCAATTACTATGTGGTACAGAACAATGAGCGCCGCTACGCGCAGCTGAAGCCCTACTGCGACGTGGATCCCTCCATCGGCTATGACAACCTGAACCTCGGTCTGGGCATCATGAGTCACCACACCTCCAACACGCCCCTGTGCTTTATCGCGGAGGACGGCAAAACCGCCCGCTATCTGGCCTACGACTGTGGTGAGCAGACAGTGGGCAAGCCTGACGGCAGCATGGACGCCTATTTCGTCTTTGGTCTGCTTTACGCCGACCTGGTCAAGGAGGAGGGCGAATGGAAGATCTGGCACCTGGTCCTGACCCATGACCACACCATCCCCGTCGGTGTTGCCTATGGTGACGCCATGCCCATCGAGGCAAAGCCGGGCGACGATCCGCTGGAGGAGGAATTCGGTACCCCCACTGTGCAGCATAAGGTCTATGAGCCCTTCTTCGGCTGGGAGTATCTCTATCAGGATATGCCCAAGCCCTACTACAGCTATACGGACAGAACCGGCTACGGCCCCGAGGGTGAGCTGGGCTATCCTTACTATGAGAGAGAAAAGAGGGAAATCTGATGAATCGAAAGCTCAGCTTTAAGGAAAGGCTGCACAATGCCCTTGGCGTGCAGGCCATTGAGGATAACAAGTCCATCCACGCCTATACCCACGCAACCATGTACTCCCGTGAGGAATGGGACCGCATCTGGTATCCCCATGACAACTGCACCTGGGCCCACGGCTTTGGCCGTATGGTTGGCTGGGAGCAGGTATATGTCAACTCTGTCACGCACACCGACAACGGCATGTCGCAGTTGAACCTGAACAACGCCAAAAAGTACCCCATCCTGCGGGGCCATGACCTCCGCTCCTCCGGCAGGACCGGCATACATGCCCTTTCTATCGGTATCATTGAGATTGCGGATGACGGCCAGTCCGGCCGCAGCTTCTACCTGACCCCCGGCACCATGTTCGATATCATCGGACGTGGCGACAAGCGCTCCGGCGGCTGGCTCTGGGAGCGGTACGGATCGGACTTTGTCTATAAGAACGGCCAGTGGCTCTATGTGCATGAGCATGTCTGCCCGGACTTCGGCTCCAACTATGACGGCACCAACTGGGGCCATGATACCTGGCTGAAGGCCCTGAACCCCGAGCCGGAGCGTGGCCCGCACGGCCCGGACGGTGGCGTTACGGAATATGACCACATGCACAAGGACTATACCATCTGCCAGCTGGTGCAGGACACCTGCCCGCCTCCCGTCCCTTACAAAACACTGGACGACGAGAATTCCTACGCTGCAGGCCACAACAATTTCGACTGAGCCGGCAGGCAAAGCAGACGTTCCGGCCTGACCGGAACGAACGAGAGCATGAACCCCGGGACACAGAGCGTGTCCCGGGGTTTTGAGTTCAGTTTATTCAGTGGGAAAAAGGCTGTCCCATTCGGCTGCCTGCGCGGCCAGCCGATCCTCCAGCTCTGCGTAATGGTTTTTCAGGCTGGAGATCAGGTAAAGGTCTGAGGAGTGCAGCCGCCGGTCTGCCCGATAGACCAGATCGATCTGACGCTGGAATACCGGCGGCAGAATCCGTGCGGGCGTTTCCGGCGCGCCCCAGCGCTCCACCCCCTGGCTGTCCAGCTGCCGCGAATGGTCCAGAAGGGCGCTCATGGGCACAAAAAGCGCACTGTGCATGGCGTATTTCAGCACACCGACCTGATGGTGGTCATTGCCGCTGAAGAGGATATCCATCTGAATGCCGTTTTCAGACAGCAGCCGGGACAGCAGGTCTTCATCGAAGCTGGCATTGTTGCAGACCACACTGCAGCCGCCCAGCTCCTGCAGGGCAAGCTGCCTGCGCCCGAAGAGCGGATGGCCCTTTGCAGGTGAAAAGGCCATTTCCTCCCGGATCAGGTTGATGCAGCGCAGGTTATCCGGCAGGTTCTGCCCGGGAAGCAGGGCAAAATCCGCTTCACCCGAGACCACCTGTGCCAGCGCCTGCCGGGGCAGGACCACATTAAAGTTAATGCGCAGGGTTGGATAATGCTCCTGCAGGTCATAGATCAGGCTGTTGTCAAATTCCTCATAGGCGCATGCGATGGAAATGCGCTCCGCCAGCACACCGGCGGCCTGCTTGGCGGTATGCACACTGGATTCCAGCGTGGATAGCATCTGCCCGGCACCCTTTGCCATGATCTGCCCGGCCTCTGTCAGGAGCAGTCCGGAATGCCTGCGCTCAAAAAGTGCAAAGCCCAGCTCGTCCTCCAGCCGCTTCAGGGTTCTGGTCAGGGCCGGCTGCGTAATATACAGGACCTCGGCGGCACGGGTGATGCTGCCGGCCTGCACCGTTGTAAGAAAATACTGCAGCTGCTTCATTTCCATGGGATCAACCTCCAATCCCAGTATAGCACGGGAAAGGCAGGGCCGCCACGGCAGTTTGAAAAGTGAGCGCTGAGTTCGAAAAAAGAGGCTCCGGTATGCTGACCCGGATCAGGTGCCGGCAAGGGTGTCCATAAGCCGGTTCCAGCGACTGACCCGCTTGAACCATTCGAGGCAGATACTCATTGCCAGGGAGACCAGCAGCACAGCGGCAAAGATCAGGAGGTCATAGTGCAGGCGGAAGACCAGAACACCGGTATAGTTGGCGTAGGACAGGATAAAGGAGTGCAGGTAAAAGATATTGCCCGAATGCCTGCCAAGGTAGCGCAGCAGCCGGCCGAGCACCGGGATGCCGGCAAGCAGGTTAAAGCAAAACTGGCTGATCGCCCAGGCGGCAAGGGTATTTGCCAGGACCGGATAGAGGTCCTGCTGCCGCAGGCGGTACCAGAGCAGAAGGACCAGGAACAGGCCCAGCAGCTGCAGTGGAACGGAAAGATACCATCTGCCACCAAGGCCTGCCCGCTCCTTCACCCGGCCAAAGCCTGAGGAGCCCGCCAGACACACGCCCAGCATGGCTGCGGGGAAATAGGCCAGATAGCGGAAGGACGGCAGCAGCAGCGCAGCCAGGGTGACAATGCCCAGGGACCAGAAGCGCAGCCGTTCAAACATGGCGCAGAAGCAAGGCAGAAAGAGCAGCAGGATCAGGGCAAGGCTCATATACCACCAGGTCTGGTTCAGGGTATAGATCCCGTCCCCGTAGGCGTAATGAGAAAGGCCCAGGGCGTTGATCAGGATCCGCTCCAGCAGTTGGAAGGGCGTCCCCTCCCCATAGGTGGTGGAAAGTCCCGTCCAGAAGCGCCCGATCACAGGCGTGATGAGGAAGCCCAGCAGGAAGGCGGGCCAGTAGCTCTGGTAAAGCCTGACCGTGCGGGTACGCAGCTGGCGAAGGACAGGCCGATCATGCCGGAGGTATTTCAGCGCAAAGCCGTAGCCGGTGAGGATGACAAAAAACGGAACGCACACATTACCGTAGGGGCCGAGGATCCTGTAAAGGAACGGGAGCACCGGTGTAAACAGGGATTCGTCCGTGGCGCCAAAGCAGTGGTAATAGACCATAATACAGATGGCAATGCCCTTGCACAGGTTTGTTGCCTGCGGTGTAAAGGCAGGCAGAGTCTTTTGAGAAGTTTCCATAATAAAGGCCTCGTTAAAAGTTTCTGTGTTTATTATAAGACCAAAGCGGAAATTAATCTACCCAAAACAGGAATAGACCCCTGCAAAAGCATTTTCTGTTGTTGAAGCGGTCGCCTTGTGGTATAGTGTTAGCAACGGAAAAAGGAGGAAGCTTTATGAATTACAACTGGCTGCAGGACCTCTCGGTTTTTCAGGTCAACCGGCTGGAAAACCGGGCCTACAAGCGGCAGTACCGCACGGAGGCGGAACGGATCGCAAAAAAGAGCAGCTTCATGCGGTCCCTGAACGGGACCTGGCGCTTTGAATTTGCCACAAGCGTTGCGGCCTGCAATAAGGATTTTTATAAAGAGGATTACGACTGCTCTGACTGGGCTACCATTCAGGTACCGGGACATTTTTCCATGCAGGGCTATGGTCAGGGCTATTATTTAAACCATGTATACACCTGGTCCGGCAATGGGCAGGACCTGCTGCCCGGGCAGCTGCCTGAGGCCAATGATGTAGGCAGCTATGTCAGGGAATTCACCCTGTCGGCAGAGGATCTGCTGCAGCGGGTTGAGATCTGCTTTGACGGTGTTGAATCCGCCTTTGCCCTGTGGGTCAACGGCAGCTTTATCGGCTACAGCGAGGATTCCTACAGCCAGTCGCGCTTTGACCTCACCGACGTTGTGCGGAAGGGCAGCAATAAGCTGGCGGTACAGGTCTTCCGCTTCTGCTCCGGCAGCTGGCTGGAGGGACAGGATTATTTCCGTCTCTGCGGCATCTTCCGGGATGTGAACCTGATCTTTCTGCCGCGAACCCATCTGCTGGACCTGCGGGTCCTGACACCTCTGTCAGACAGCTATACCCGGGCCGCTGTCGACCTGGACTGCTGCTTTGACGGAAGCTTTGACGGTGCCCGGGTGGAGGTAACGCTTCTGGATAAGGTGGGGATGCCGGTCGATACAAAGGAGGCCGATGTCTCTGAGACACTTAGCTTCTCCTTTGCGCTTGAGAACCCGGACCTGTGGAGCAGCGAGCATCCGAACCTCTATACCCTGCTGATCAGGGTCATGGCTGACGGACAGCTACTGGAGATCACGGAGCAGCGGGTCGGCATCCGGGAGTTTAAGATCGTGGGCAATATCATGTATATCAACGGGCAGCGCATCGTCTTCCACGGCGTGAACCGGCATGAATTCTCCGCAAGGACCGGCCGAGTTGTCAGCTATGAGGACACCCTCTATGACATCCGTATGATGAAGGCCAACAACATCAATGCCCTGCGGACCTCCCACTACCCCAATTTTGAGTATGTCTATGACCTGTGCGATGAATACGGTCTCTACTGCTGCGATGAGGCCAATGTGGAATCCCACGGCTCCTGGAACGACTGGTGGGATATGGAGCACGCCATTCCCCACAATAAAATGGAGTGGTATCCGGCGGTGATCGATCGGGCCAACTCCATGTATCAGCGGGATAAGAACCACGCCTCCATTATCATCTGGTCAGTGGGCAATGAGTCCTACGGTGGCAGGGTCCTTTATGAGGAGAGCCAGTTCCTGCGGCAGATCGACCCCAGCCGGGTGGTCCAGTACGAAAGCCTTGAATACGAGGAGATGTACTCCGGCACCCGGGAATATCCGGGCACCTCTGATGTGGAGAGCCAGATGTACATTCCGGCGGCACGGATCGAGCAGTTTCTGAAGGAGCGGCCGGGCAAGCCCTTTATCCTCTGCGAATATTCCCATTCCATGGGCAACAGCAACGGCGGCCTCTTCAAGTACACGGAGCTGGAGCGGAAGTATCCCGAATATCAGGGCGGCTTTCTCTGGGACTGGGTCGATCAGGGCCAGTATGATGAGGACGGGGTACTGCGCTATGGCGGCGACCTGCGCGAGCGGCCCAGCGACTATGAATTCTGCGGCAACGGCCTGCTCTTTGCCGACCGCACCGTCAGCCCCAAGATGGCAGAGGTAAAGTACTGCTTCCAGTATGTGGACATGGAAATCGATCCGAAGCTGATCCGCATTACAAACCGCTACCTCTTCACCAATCTGGACGCCTTCACCTTTACGCTGGAGCTGAACCGCAACGGAAGCCGGACCGACCGGAGAGAATACCGTCTGGCCTGTCAGCCCGGCAGCTCCCTGCTGCTGGAAAATCCCTTTGAGGTGCCCCTTGACGGGGACCAGTATGACCTTATCCTGCGGGTAAGTGACGCCGATGGCCAGGAGGTGGCGCATCAGCAGTATATCTATCCCGTAGCTGTAAAGACCGAAGGGCAGACGGTATCCATCCCCATGCGCTGTTCCGAGGACTTCCTGAACATCGGCATCGTTGCCGGGGATTACCATCTGATCTTCGCCAAGAACAAGGGGCTGGTCTCCTATAAGGTCCGTGGTGAGGAGATGATCCGGCAGGCACCAAAGCCCAGCTTCTTCCGTGCAGCGACCAACAATGACTGCGGCAACGGCTATGGCTTCCGCTACGGCAGCTGGCTGACTGCCTCCCTCTATCCCAACATCAGCTTCGTGAAGCTCGAGAAGGGCGAAAATCTCTGCAGGCTCTGTTACAGCTATGAGCTGCCGGGGCTGGGTGAAGAGAAGGTCAGCCTCGAATACACCGTCACCGGAGACGGTACCGTAACCGCAGACCTGCGCTACCGGCCCAGTGAAGCTTACATCGAGATGCCGGCCTTTGGTATGCGCTTCAGCCTTTATAAGGAATATGACCATGTTCGCTACTTTGGTCTGGGCCCGGATGAAAACTACATTGACCGGAACAAGGGCGCCCTGCTTGGACGCTATGAATACAACGTGAAGGACAACCTGACGCCCTATCAGGTGCCGCAGGAATGCGGAAACCGTACGGGCACCCGGCAGGTAACCCTGACCAGCCACAAAAACGGCCACAGCATGACCTTCTTCGCCAGTGAGCCTGCCACCGGCTTTGAGTTTTCTGCCCTGCCCTGCACCCCCTACGAGCTGGAGAACGCCCTGCATCAGGATGAGCTGTCGCCGTATTACCAGACCAGCCTCTGCATCTACGCTCGGCAGATGGGCGTTGGCGGTGACGACAGCTGGGGCCTCAGAACGCTGGATGAGTTTTTGCTCTCAAACCGGGAGCCGCAGCAGCTGCGCTTCTCCTTCAGGGGAGAATAAGTAAAAAGCCCATTCCTGACACTTCTCTAACTATGCAAACCGGCAGGCGTCAAACATGACGCCTGCCGGCCTTTTTATGCCAGATCGAACTATTTGTGTTAAGCTTCTATGGCGCTCAGCGTGCCATGTAGCGGTCATAGGCGGACTGCTCCTGTGCAATGCAGTCTTCAATGCCCATGTCATAGATTGCCTGTACAAAGCTGTCGAAGTTGTCAAGGGACTCATCGCCGTTGATGAAGGTCAGGATGTGCTCCTCAACATAGGTTTCGATATCATTATAGGTTGCGGTGTAGATATCGGACTCTTCCACGGTCATGGTAACGCTGGGCATGGTGTAGGCATGATCGGTGAAATCGCTGTTGAAGACATCCATCAGCTCCCATTGCTCATCATTGTAATCGTTGTAGATACGGTCGCCATCCATGATGAAGGAACCGCTGCCCATGGCATACTTGTTCATGGCCCAGGTGAAGTTCAGGTCAGGGTTGTTCAGCATCAGATCGGTGTAGACAACCTCGCCGTCCACCAGATTATAGGCCTCACCCTCAACACCGTAGTTGGCCAGCATGGAGCCGTCCGGGGTATACCAGTAGTCCAGCCACTGACAGGCAATGGGCAAGGTCTCCTCATCGATGGCGGTGGTCAGGGAGAAGCCCTTGATACCGGTATAGGAGTTCAGGTTGCCCAGATGCAGGGTCTGGCCCTCCTCCTGCACTGCGGGCACCAGGCCCTGCAGGGAGAAGTTTTCATCGGTGGCATTACCAACAATGTTGGTGTACTTGGACAGGGCACAATCGTACATGCCGTACTCGCCGAGGCCGGCCTTGCCCTCGTCAATGGCTTCTTCGCTGGTGGCGAAGTCGTGCCAGATCAGGCCTTCTTCATACCACTGGTTCATCATGGTCAGGTAATCACGGAAGCCCTCCTGTACAGGGCCATATTCCACAACACCGTCAACAACCTCGAAGCCATATGAGACATCATAGCCCATGGAGAAATACTGTTCGCCGTCGGCGTTCATCCAGTAGGTGGCGTCATAGTTCTCCTTGAAGGCGGTCAGCACATCATGGAATTCGTCATAGGTTTCGGGGACCTCCAGATCCAGTGCCTCCAGCCAGTCCTTGCGGCAGGCCAGGCCCTGGGTGGACTTGGGATTTGCGAAGACGCCATAGGTCTGGGACATGACGCCGGTATCGGAGTAGGTCAGCTTGACCAGCTCTTCGTTCTCATCGATCAGGGAGAAGTAGTTGGGCATATACTCCTTGTAATCGGCCAGATCGTAGATGATGTCATCATCCACGGCGGAGTCGATGGTGCCGCTGTAGTAGTTTACAAAGCCCAGCCAGATATCCGGGAAGTCGCCGGATGCCAGGACCAGGGAAGCCTGGGTGCTGGCCTCGCTCATGGCGATGCTGGAGATATCCAGTTGAACGCCGGTACGCTCGGTCAGCTCGATGTAGACGCTGTTCTCCTCCATGCCGGACATTACAGAATAGAGAGGCGGCAGGAAGTCAGTCCAGAGGGTCAGGGTAAGATCCTCCTCGGTGAGGGGCAGAGAGATCTCGGTGTAATGGTAGGTCCAGAGGCCGTTGGTTACCAGATTTTCGTCCTCTGCGGCCTCGGCCTCTGCTTCAGCGGCAGATGCCTCTGCAGGCTCGGCGGCGGAAGCTGCCGGGGCTTCTGCTTCAGCAGGCGCAGCTGCTTCCTCTGTTTCCTCAGCTTCGGCGGCGGCCGCACCGGCAGAGGACGCTTCGGTTGCTTCGGAACCGGCTTCTGCTGCGGAAGCTGCGGAATTGCCACAGCCCGCAAACATTGCCAGTACCAGCATAGCTGCGATCAGCAGTGCGAGCGTTCTTTTCATGTTGCACATAACATTTCCTCCTTTTGTGCTATGTGCCCGGGGCTGTTACCTTCCCCGGGCTTCTGAGGCTATCATAGCACAGGCTTCTCATTCCTGCCACACTTTTGCTGCTATTGAGAAGAACTGTCCGGCTTTGAGAAGGCGTTTTTCCTTAAAATTCCGCAGATATTCCTTCCGTTCCGGTGGTAATCTGTTTCCACCAGTGCTATAATCAGGCAGTAGGTTTGAAAGGAAGGACGTTCTTATGAAAAAGGCAATCATTTTATTCAGCATACTCTGTCTGCTGCTTTCGATGCTCTGCGCCTGCGGCAGCAGTGACGCTTCTGCAGCTTCTGTAGCTTCTGCAGCAGAGGCTACTCAGGCTTCTCAGGCTTCTGATACCGCGGCCGCTGACGATACCGCCTCTGCCGCGGAGGCTGCCGTACCCGCTGTTGTGACCGCCACCGCCACGGCCGGCGACGTGGAGATGGATTACTGCTGCTTTGGCACAGGCAGCCGGATCTTTGTGATCCTGCCCGGGCTTTCCATCCAGCCCGTAACTCCATCCGCAGAGGCCATTGCCCAGGGCTTTGCGGACTTTGCCACGGATTTCACCGTCTATCTGTTTGACCGCCGCAGCAATCTGCCGGAGACCTATACCATCGAGGAGATGGCCGAGGATACCGCGGCGGTCATGGAGTCCCTGGGGCTCAGCCATGTCAGCATCTTTGGTGCCTCTCAGGGCGGCATGATGGCACAGGTCATTGCCCTGAACCACCCGGAGCTGGTGGACAATCTGGTCCTTGGCTCTACCCTGTCCCGCACCAATGACACCATGAAGGCCGTTTGCGGGGAATGGCTGGAGCTGGCAAAGGCCGGTAAGGGCTATGAGCTGAACGAGGCCCTGTGCCGCGCCATTTATTCCGAGGCCACCATGGAGGCCTACAGTGACGCTCTGCTTGCTGCCGGCGACAGCATTACGGACGAGGACCTGAGCCGCTTTATCGTGCTGGCCTCCTCTCTGGAGGACTTTGACATCTATGACCGTCTGGGCGAGCTTCAGTGCAATGTTCTGGTGTTGGGCTGTGAGGGTGACCAGGTCACCACTCTGGAAGGCGCCCAGGAGATCGCCGACGCGCTGATCACAGGCCGGGAGGGCGAACAGAGCAGCAGCGAGGAGATCGGCAGCACATACCTCTGCGAGTGCTATATCTATGGTCCGGAATACGGCCATGCCGTCTTTGACGAGGCACCCGACTACCGCGGCCGCATTCTGGAATTCCTGCAGAACGCAGAATAAAATAAAGGAAAAAGGAGTAAAAACATGCGTAAACACAAATTTCTGAACAGGCACAGCGTGCTGGGCTACATTCTGGTCTCGGCACTCTTCGCCTGGCTGCTCTTCTATGGCATCGCCAACCTCATCGGCGCAATCCTCTATTCCTCTGGAGTAGATACCTACCCTGCCATGACCATTGGCTATATCATCGCAGCCTTCCCTGCCGTTGCGCTCCATCAGCTGTTCTTCAAGGGCGAATTCAACGGCTTTTTCGGCTGCCCCGGCAAAAAGGGCAGTCTGCTGACCGGCCTGAAGGCCGGCTGGGTCATGGCTGCATACTGGATCGTGCTGATCGTTCTGGCACTGGTCTTCGGCAAGTTTGACGGCCCCAGCCTTGACGGACTCTGGCTGGCACTCTTCGCCGGCATCGGTGAGGAATTCCAGTTCCGGATCTTCGGGCTGGCCTATATCGCCCGCCAGAGCAAGACTAACCGCGGCATCGTGATTGGCATGGTGGCAACCGCCCTGATCTTCGGCCTTTATCATCTGATCAATCTGGCTGCCGGCGCTGCCGTTCCCATTACCCTGATGCAGGTTTACGGTGCCAGCTGCATGGGGCTGGTCCTTGCTTACGCCTATCTGAAGAGTGGCAGCATTCTGCCGATCATCATCCTGCACGGCATGACCGATTTTGTGGGCTTTATGGACTCTGCCCAGATTCAGGACGGCCTTCAGGTTGCAACATCACTTACCCTTGCCAATTACATCGACATTGCCGCCTGCACTTTGATGGTGGTCTACGTGATCTTCCGGCTGACCAGAGCCGGTGAGCTTGACGGGATCCGTGAGACCTGGGCCCTCAAGTGGAACAAGGCTGCCGCTGCAGAATAATTCCCTGAAAACAGAACCCCTGAAGCAGAACCGGTTAAGCCGGTCCCTGCCTCAGGGGATTTTTATCGCTTTTTCAGAATTTTGTCGAGCAGCGGCCGGATCCTCAGCCGAAAAGGGGTTTACATCAGTGCGGGATTGCCGAATTGCTCCGGCGGCAGCTGCTGGACGGTGCCCCAGTGCTCCGCCAGGCGGTCATCCTGCAGACGGTAGATATCCGTCACCAGCACTTCGATCTTACCGGGGTCTGTAACCCCATAGGCATGGACCACCGCCATATCCCCGTCCACGATCACATGGTGGATCTCCACCCGAAACTGCGGGAAGATGGCAAAGACCTTGCTGAAGTTGGCCTTGAAGCCCCCGACGCCGGGCGCCACATCATAATCGTGCTGGATATAATCCGGGTGCAGATAGCGCTCCGCCGCAGAAAGGTCGTGCCGGCAGAAGAACTGCTCAAAAAAGTCCCGTAAAAACTGCTCAGTTTCATTTCTGGTCATGGATGGCTCCTCCCTTGAATTTTACAGACGCAAGAAGCGCTTCAAATTTTTGCGTTGCAAAATCCCGATGCTCTTCCCGGCAGATCAGCTGGAAGCACAGGTTATAACGCGGAAAGCGGCACAGGACATACTCCCCTGTCTGTTCGATGTTCTGGACGGTATAGGCAAAGCGGAAGGTGTCTGCGCGGACGCCGTCCACGCACCTGCTGCCATAACCGGTATTTTTATAGGTTTGGATCTGTTTGCGGACACGCCTTTCCGTAGCCCGCAGGACAGCCTCCGCAGACGCCGCCCTGCCCAGCAGGACCGGGCGTTTTTTATATACAATGGTAAGAATGGTATGCTTTTCTTCATTGTAGAAGCCGTATTTTTCCTCTCCCGCGCTGCGGAAAAACTTTGCATATTCTTCCGGGGTCATTGCTCTCATTTCATCCGGGATCGAGAACTGCAGAATTGCATCAATGGTATTGTTCATGGTGTCTCCTTACAGGTGGATTTCATTTTCACGTTTTACATTATTACACAGGCGGGTATGATTTCCCTTCGGTATGCTCTTACTCCCACAGCACACCGATTACCCTTGCGTTGTTCATCTCGAATTCGTAGGCCGGGATAAAGATTGGATCGTAATCATCGTTCTCAGGCAGGAGCTCTACACCATCGCTGCGCTTATAATAGCGCTTAAGCGTAGCACTCTCCCCTTCTACCAGACAGGCGACGATCTGTCCGTTGCGGGCCTTGCTGGTACGGCGGATCAGCACCAGGTCACCGTCATTGATGCCGGCATTGATCATGCTGTCGCCACGGACACGCAGGTAAAAGTAGCGTTCCCGCTCGCCCATGAAGATATGGGTAGTGCAGGGGTGGTAGCCCTCGATCTCGTCTTCTGCGTAGGCCGTATGTCCGGCTGCGATCTCGCCAAGGATGGGCAGCATAATGACATTATCGTTCTCAGCCCTTGCTTCGGGCTCCGGTGCAACTTTTGTGGCAGCTTTCCGGGTAGTGGAAACCGGAGTAACGACAGGCTTTTTTACGCTGACACTCGTTGGTGCAGTCTTTTCCGTTGGCTCCGACTGCATGGTAGATGTCGTTGTATTTACCACCTTTGCCGCCTTTTTCGTTTTCGTCCCTGCTGCAGACTTTGCTTCTCCTGCCGCCGTCACATTCTCCACGGTCGATGTAAGAGCCTCGTCCGCGGTTTTCCCGTCTGCGTAGCGGCGCATATAGTAATTCATGGTGCGGTACTCGATGATATCCAGCATATGTGCCGCAAAGGCAGGGCTCTGGACCAGCGGATGCAGCTCCCGGCACAGAGCAATTGGATATTCCTCTGTGGTGATAAAGAAAGATCCGCCGGATTTCTTCAGGAATTTTACCGGCATGTTCAGTATCTTCTGCCGATGCGTCCTGTCCTTAATTGCCAGAAAGGCCTCCCGGGATACCGTCCCCTCAAGGTCCTTCCAGTTGGTGCCCGTCAGGAAGAATTTCTTCCAGCTTGCCAGCAGCTGTTCCTCGGTAACCCCGTAGAGAACGTGACCGTCGTTGTACAGGGCCATCAGCACCGGCATTTTATACACCTTCGACATACTGGTAGTTTCCAGATAGACAAGAAACTCCCGCGCCTGTGTATTTTGCAGAGTTTCCTCCTCCGGAGTCAGTTCCCCAAGCGTCTGAAGCCAGTCCAAATACCTGCGGAAGGGATTCTGCTTTGAATTGGAAATGGCCTTTTGGTATACGGCATCATCCATATGGGTGAGCAGGTCCAGTCTGCCGGGCCTTCTTCCCAGCAGTTCCTTTATACGGTAATACTCTGAGCGGATCAGGTCCTCAAGCTTTGCTGTCTTTTTGTCCAGCTCCGCAAAAAGATCAATGACCTGCAGATCAAAATCAATCTGGCAGTTATCCGGGAATACGTCACGACCCTTGGTCCGTTCAGTGCTGGTGCTGCCCTCAGCAATGCCGGTCAACAGGAAGCGGACCCTGCCTGCTTTTTCATAGTTACCGATAAAATCCAGCACATTCAGGTATTCCTTTTCCCTGGACTTGCGCAGACCTCGGCCCAGCTGCTGGAAGAAAACAGTGGGTGATTCCGTAGGCCGCAGGAACATAACCATATCAATGTCTGTGATGTCTACGCCTTCGTTGAACATGTCCACGGAGAAGATCACCCGCAGCGTGCCTGCCTTGAGCTTTTCAATGGCAACGAAGCGGTCCTCGCAGAATTCGCCGCTTTCATTGCTGAGCACTGCGGCAGAGGCAATCCCGCGGCTGCAAAATTCCTTTGCCATTTCAATGGCATGGGCCTTGGAACAGCAGAAGCCCAGTGCCCGGGCAGATCCATGCTTTTTGTAATGTTTAAATATGAGCTCATGCCGGTGGGCATTCCCGGCATAGATTTCTGTCAGCTCCCGCTCATCATAGTTGCCATGAACCAGATGCAGACCGGAGTAATCCGTCTCGTCATAGATACCATAATAATGGAACGGCACCAGTAGCCCCTTATTGATGGCTTCCTTCAGGCTGATCTCATAGGGTACATTGTAATCGCAGAGCTCATAAATGCTTCTGCCATCCATGCGGTCTGGGGTTGCGGTCAGGCCCAGCAGAAACTGCGGTCTGAAATAGTTCAATATCCGTTTATACTGCTGCGCAACGGCATGATGGAATTCATCCACCACAATATAATCAAAATAATCTGCCGGGAAATATTCCGGCTTTAAATAGTTGGCCTGTCCAAGCGTCTGCACCGAAGCAAAGATTACAGATTTATCCGTTGTCTTTTCATTTCCCTTGAAGAAGCCATAGTCATCGGAAAGGCGGACATTACGAAAGGACACCGCAGCCTGCTGCAGGATTTCTTCCCGGTGTGCCACGAAGAGCACCCGCCGGTAATTTTTAGAATCAAAGGCCGCCAGATAGGTTTTACCGACACCGGTAGCTGCCATGACAAGCCCCTTTGCGGCACCCTCAGCGCGACTGTTTTCCAGTGCGCAAAGGGCTTCAATCTGTGCGCCTCTCGGCTCGTATAGAACTCTAACATTCGTGTCTGCAACCTGCTCTGCTTCATCATACTTTTCCAGATCATTTGCCGCCGCAGGCCGGTGCCAGCTTTTCGAATAGCGGCGGAGCTCATCGGCATCAATGACAATGGAATGCTGCCAGAAGAGGCTCTCAAAGGTTTCATAAAAAGCATCATAGCCTTTCGGGTCAGTCCGGCTGCTGAATCTGTAATTCCATTCAATACCTGAGGTCAGCGCGCTGCGTGAAATGTTGGAGGATCCGATAAATATCTCGCTGTAGCCTTCATAGTGGAAAATATAGGACTTGGGATGAAAGGACCGGTCCTTTTCATTATAAAAGCGCAGGTCTACCCGGTCACCCAGTTCACGCTTGATCAGGTAAAGGGCCGAAGGCTGTGTGATGCCCAGATAGTTTCCGGTGAGGATGCGTATCCGCGCACCGCGGTTCAGGGCCGCACTGAATTCCTGCAGCAGCATTTTCACGCCGGATTCCATCAGGAAGGACACAATGATATCTATACTTTCCGCACGCTGCAGGCAGTCCCGCAGCTGGTAGTAAAGCTGGCGCTTTTTGTCCCGGTCACCGGTCAGAACATTAGTCCTTCTGATAATACTTCCGGCTTTCAGCCCTTCTTTTGCAGCAGAAGATTCAGCCATTTTTCTTCACCTCTTCCGGGGCGGGCATCACCTGTGATCCACAGGTCAATAATAGCAAGGCCCTCTACGCCCTTTATGAATTCCCGAAATGTTGTCTCCGTGAAATCTGTAAAGTAACGGCCATTGCGAAGGCCCTCAAACTCGCTGTACTTAAAGGATGTATAACAGATACCGGCAGGCTTCAGAGCCTCGGTAATTTTCACCAGAACCGCCTTTAGATCCTGCTTCGGCAAATGCAGAATGGACGAGCACGCCCAGATACCGTCGTATTTCTCAAGCTCATTCAGTTCTGCAAAGAGCATCTGCCGCACCGGAATGCCCGTATACTCGGAAGCCACACGGCACATACCCTCGGAGCCGTCGGTAGCGTCCACTTCAAAGCCGCGGCTGAGAAAATATTTAGTATCCCGACCGGAGCCACAGCCAAAATCCAGAAGTCTGGCACCCGGCTGAAGATTTCTGAGAAAACGGTCCTGCATTTCAGTGAATTCCACATCCACTGTTCCGGCGGCAAACTGATTGGCGTTTGCGTTATAATACTCAAGGGTCGTGTCCATAAGCAGTTCCTCCTTCATATTTTATCATTATAGCATAGAATTCAGAAGATTCCCACCCACGCTTTAGATACTCTCCCGTTGCCCCATAGCTTTAGCCTATCACTTACTATAAAAAATAAGCGGTAATGAGGACGCTGGTGAGGACAAAACAAAGTGTGAATATTTTCTAACCGTTGATGGAAAGTTCATTTTATCGTTGCAAAACTCCGCATTGGAAGTATAATAGGTTCAGGAAATCTGAAAGGAGAGAGGACTATGGATACAAGTATTTTTCTGGTCATATTGGGCATCATCTGGATCGTGCAGGGCCTTTCTGCCCTGATTCGCAAGGAGAATGACAAATTCTACATCAGCTGCTGCCAGACCTACACCGAGGAGTCCGTCAAGAAGTTTATGCCCTTCTACGGCATCGTGCTTCTGGTCGTGGGTATCGTCTGTGTGGTAGGCAGATTTGTGAAGATCTTTGCTGCGATCCCTCTTGCCATCGCCATCGGCGTCCTGATCGTGGGCCTGCTGGTCGGCTTCTTCGCCATTCTGAAGAAGAAATAAACAGCTGCAGGGTATCACGCAGAAGCGCATAACGCATAATCGCATAACCGGGTAGGGGCAGTCTCATTTGAGACTGCCCCCCTTTTTATATAATTCAACCACCAGATACGAGATCATACCGGTTGAGCCACTGTCTGAGAATCGTCACATAGCGGTCATGATCCTCTACGAAGCACATATGGCGGCAGGTGCGGAACAGCTCCCACTGCGCATTGGGGATCCGGTCATACATATACTTTGCGATATAGGGTGTACACAGATCATTGCCGCCGGAGATCACAAGCGCCGGCTCCCGGATCTCACCAAGCAGCTGCGTCACATCATAGTCACGCAGGGTTCCCTGCGGTGTAAACTCATTCGGCCCCCATGCGGTCACGTAGGCTTCGTGGCCCTTGCGTGTCTGACGGGTCAGGCATTCCGGTGCGTCGGGTCCCGGTTCGCCTGCCGCATGGCGCAGCATGAATTCCGACTCTGCCGCCAGATAGTCCTCCGTCGTGTAATCTCCCGTCGCTTCCGCCTGCCGGATCGCGTCCTGCATCGCCTGCGGAAGCTCCCGGATCATCCTGTGCTGCTCCTCTCCCCACATACGGGAAGACGGCAGTGTGCTGGAAAGGATCAGGCTTCTGAGTCCCTGCGGCCGGTGCCGGCAGACATACTCCAGAAGCAGCATGCCGCCCCATGACTGCCCCAGCAGATGGAGCTTCTCCAGATGCAGCTGCTGACGCAGGGCCTTCAGCTCTTCCATCCAGGTCTCCATTTTCCAGAGCTCCGGGTGGCCGTCCAGATAGGATCTGCCGCAGCCCAGCTGATCATACATCACGATCTGCCGGCCGTCCTCCTCGCTCAGCCGGTCCAGCACCTCAAAATAATCATGTCCGGAGCCCGGGCCTCCGTGGAGCAGCAGCAGCGGAGCTTTCTTTTCGTTTTCCTCTCCCACGATCCGATAATAGGTTTTGTAGCCGAGAAAGGGCATGTAGCCTTCCTGTATTTTCATTTTTGATCACACGCTCCTTCTGCCGTGCTCACATTCGCTCGGCAAAGATATCCTTGTAGCCCTCACCGTAGATCTCGCTGGCGCTGGATTCGATCATGAAGGCGGCGGGATCCTCCGCGCGGACGATCTCCTCCACACTGGGGCCGACCTTCTTCTGCACCACGGTCATGATGATCTTTTTATCATTGCCGGTCCAGGCGCCCTTGCCGTCCAAGAAGGTACAGCCGGTATCCAGTTCCTGCATGATGCGGGTCGCGATGGGCATATAGCAGTCTGTGATGATGTAGATGAGCTCTGCCTCATCGCCACCGTAGAGCACCAGATCCAGCGCTTTGCCGCAAATAAAGACCGTCAGCAGCGCATAGAGCATGATGTCAATATCCCGAAAGACCACACCGGAGACCGCTACCACCGCAAAATCGAAGCACTGGAAGAGGAAGCCCGTCTTCAGATGGCGCCAGCGGAGCCGGAGCACCTTGATAATGATATCACTGCCGCCGGTGGTGCCGCCTGCACGGAAGACCATGCCGATGCCGACACCCATCATGATGCCGCCCGCCAGTGAGCAGAGCAGCAGATCGCTGCTGAGGGCGCCCCAGACAGAAAAGAGATCCGTAAATACAGAGGTCATCAGAACCGCAAAGGCCGTCCGGCTGATAAAGCGCCAGCCAAACCTCCACAGGCCCAGTATGACAATGGGTATGTTCAGGATCAGGTAAAGCATACCGGTGGACAGGGGCAGCAGGCGGTTCAGGATCACCGCGATACCGGTGATGCCGCCGGGCGCAAGGTTATTGGGGTCCAGAAAAAGACTGACGCCTGCCGCATAGAGCGCCGACGCCACAAGGATCAGCAGATAACTGCGCAGGACCGTACGCAGACGCTGCTTCACAGGAATTTGGGGATTCATAAGGGTACCTCCATTGTTCTCTTCCTACCTATTATATTGAAAATCCGGTGAAAATCAATACGGGCAATTCTGATGCCTGATTATGCCTTTTCGGCACTGCCCGAAACTTTATTGGCATTTTACTCGCTATCATTTTCAATTTATAATGATAGCAGAAGAAACAACCCCGGCTATGTGCCGGATTTATGAGAAAAATGCAACGATCGTACCGATCAAAGGAGGCCATCTTATGTCTGAAGCTCCGAAGAAGCCCAACAGCACCAGCATCTCCGGCGGTGACGAGTACACCGAGCAGGCTGTCCGTGCCTTTATGGAGAGCGGCAAGCACAATGGTTACGTGGTGCCCCCGGAGGAAACTCCCGCTCCCGTATACGAATCCGCCACGACGCACTTTCCGGATCTCTATCCCCGTGACCGCATCTATCGCATCCCCGAAGACGAGCTGGACCGCAAGGTTGAAGGGCTTGTCCGCGCCATGACTCTGCAGGAAAAGGCCGATCTTCTTTATGTGGACGGCTCCATTGAACCCAAAGAAAAGGGCGGCACCACCATGTATGGTCTGGGTGTCGCGCGTCTGGGCGTGCCTGTTATGCGCCAGCACGACGGTCCTCCGGGAATCCGTGCCGCCTATGAGACTACCAGTCCCCCGGAGCCCCTGTGCATCGCCAACACCTTTGACCCCGATACCGCCTACGCCATCGGCAGGGTATACGGTGAGGAGCTGGTCTCCATCGGTTCCAACATGAAGCTGGGCGCGCAGCTGGACGTTGGCCGCAGCCCCTCCTGGCACCGGCTGAAGGACATCTATGGCGAGGATTACTTCCTTGTCTCTGAAATGGGCGTTGCGGAGGTTGCCGGTGTACAGGAAAACGGCGGTATGACCATGGGCAAGCATATGGGCTGCTACAACACCGTGGGTGACATGCTGCAGACCGCAGAGGTGGACGAGCAGACCCTGCACACCGTCTATCTGCAGCCCTTTGAGCAGGCCTGCAAGCGTTCCGGCCTTTCCAGCATCATGACCAGCTACAACACCATGAACGGCTATTTCACTGCCTCCAACAGCTACATGATGAAGGACGTTGCCCGCGATATGTGGAAGTGGAAGGGCTGCTTCACCACGGACGCCGGCGGCAACAAGGAATTCTCCGTCGGTCTTGGTACTGATGTAGAGATGGGCCTCCGCTTCAACACGCTGGAGAACCTCCGTGCCAGCCTGCGCGCCGGCAACCTCACCATGGACGATGTGGACAACGCCTGCCGCCACGCGCTCTGGTGCTATGGCAGCTGCGGCTACCTGAACCTGGTGGAGCTGGACCCTGATACCGGTCTTGCCAAGGACGAGCCCGGTCGTGTTTCACCCATTGAGATTCCCGAAAGCTACTGGGCAGACCGCGCAAACGGCATGCTGCAGCGCCACAACGCCGTGGTAACTGCCGCCGCCGAAAAGGGTATCACCCTGCTGAAGAACGAGCGCAACGCCCTGCCCCTGAAACAGGAAGAAACCGTGGCCTTTATCGGCTACCCCGCCCAGTATTATTATGCCGGCGTCGGCATGGAGCGTTCCTACGGCACACTGGAATTCCAGTCTACCCCGCCCGAGGCCCTGCAGGAGCTCTGGGGCAATGACGCGAAGATCCTTTCCGCCGTTTATGACGAGCCCTTTGGCACTGATGTACCGGCCGACGTCGTCTTTACCGATGAGCGCTGCACCCGGAACGGCTGGGTCCGCACCTGCGGCATTCTGAAGGAGGATGCCACACCCCTGCGCGGCTTCGATGCCGGCTTCGGCCCCCCCAAGGACCCCGAGGCTGTTGACATGCCCGGCTTTGTGACCGGCAGCTTCAGCGGCATTGAGCCTCAGCTTGCCCTGCGCACCGGAACTAAGGGCTACCTGAATGGCCCTGACGGCAAGGCCCTGAAAAACGGTCAGGCCTACACCTGGAAGGGATATCTGGCAGCACCCGCTGACGGCGAATATAAATTTGTGATCGAATACATCGGTGGTTCCGCATCCTTCGCCATCTTTGAGGATGATACCGAGCTTGGTCGCTGCGGTGGTACCGGACGTCCGGGCCTCAACTACCAGTGGGCATACTTCTCCACCACCAATGACGGCACCACCACCGCAGACGTCACCGTAAGCCTGAAGGCCGGGAAGCTCTACCACGTTGTGGTATGCGGCGCCGCTTACTTTGCAGAGAAGGACCTGACTGTGGTACTGAGCTGGGTTACCCCGGGCTATCATGAGGCCCTGAAAGCCAAAGCCCTGGCGGCAGCGCAGCAGGCTGACACCATCGTTGCCCTTGTCCGTGCAGGCGGTGGCGGAATGCCCTCCTTTGGCGCTGACGTCAGCCTGCCCTTCCGCGATAAGGACATGCTGCTGACACTTGAAAAGCTCGCAAAGGACGCCGGCAAGAAGCTTGTGGTCGTCACCTACGGCGGCACTCCCGTAATCACCGGTGACTGGATCGATGGCTGCGATGCCTATGTCTGTGCCTTCCACCCCGGTCAGGGCGGCGCCAATGCTCTTGCTTCCCTGCTCTCCGGCAAGAAGAACTTCAGTGGCAAGCTCTGCATGACCTTCCCGAAGCGTCATGAGGATACGGCCCTGACTGCCAGCCCCGAGATCACAAAGGAGCGTGTGGGTGACCCCCAGGGCGACCGTGCCCCCTTCGTCTCCCACTACACCGAGCACCTGAATTTCGGTTACCGCTGGAATGAGGAAACCGGCATTGCCCCCGGCTTTGCCTTCGGCTCCGGCCTCAGCTACACCACCTTCTCCTACAGTGACCTGAAGGTAACCGTAGCCCGCAACGACAGCACTACCCTGGAGCTCAGCCTGACAGTCACCAATACCGGTGCTGTGGCCGGTGACGAGGTTGTTCAGGTTTACCTGGGCGCACCCGAGGTTGCCGCATATATCCACACCTCCCCCAAGCAGCTCGCCGCCTTTACCAGAACCGGTGAGCTTCAGCCCGGAGAGGCCCGCACTGTGCAGCTGACCGTCCGCGAACGTGACCTGAGCGTCTGGGATATCCTGCAGCCCGTCACGGAGCATGCTGACGGCAGCCGGGATAAATGGGTTCTGGCAAAGGGCACGCGTCAGGTTATGGTCGGCGCCGCTTCCGATGACATCCGCCTGACAGCAGGTGTTGAGATCTGACCAGCTCCGGTCAAGCATCGTCAAAAACAGCAATCGGAGTCCGTCAGTTCTGACATTGCATGCGGATTCCCCTTCTGTTATGGTTTTGTATAAAGGACGCAGTCGCGTCTGAAATAAAGGGGTATCAAGCTGCCCCCAAAAAAGAAAGGACGATATCCATGAAAAAAGTGATCGCTCTGCTTCTGTGCGCCGCGATGCTGCTGGCTCTGGCAGCCTGTGGCAGTTCCTCAGCAGCTGAGACCAGCTCTGCGGCAGACACCGAAGAGGCCACCGAAGACGCAGCACCCGCTGAAGAAGCAACCACGGTTGCCGAAGATCCTACTGCCAACGAAGCTCCCTCTGCAGTAGAGATCGAGGATCAGGAAGGTGCCATTTCCTTCCCTCTGGATGAGAATGTCACCTACACCATCTTCTATCCCTTTGCGCCCCCTCTGATCCAGATGGGTTATGAGGATCCCGCAGAACTGAACTTCTTCAAGACTCTGGAGGAGTGGACCAATGTCACCCTGGACTTCACCGTTGCTTCTGTTGAGGTTCTCTCGGAAAACTTTAACCTGGTAGTTGCCTCCGGTGACTATCCCGATATCTTCTCCCAGTGTGTCAGTGAGTACACCGGCGGCGGCGCTGCCATGATTGAGGACGAGGTCATCATCGATCTGGCCGACTATCTGGATGAGTATGCCCCCAACTATACTGCTCTCCGCAACTCTAACGCAAGCTTCAAGCGCGACAACACCACCGATGACGGCGCTGTTTATGAGTTCATGAGCTATTATACCAATGTCTATGTCAATCAGGGCTACTTCTACCGTACCGACTATGCTGAGGCGCTCGGCATGGATGCACCCGAGACCATGGATGACTGGTACGACTACCTGCTGGCCTGCAAAAACCAGTTTGGTGTTACCACCCCCTCCACCGGCGTTACCCACAGTCCCTTCTACGGCTATGGTGAAAATGACTTCATCGTCCGTGACGGCGAGGTTGTCTACACTGTCATCGACGACGAGATTCAGTCCCAGATGATGCCCCTGTATGAAAAGTGGTTTGGCGATGGTCTTTACACCGTTGAAACCCAGATTGACGGCTATTACACCGATTCTGACCTGCGTGGCATGGTCACCTCCGGCGAAATGATCATGACCACCACCGACGTTGACCAGTATCTGGTCTTCCAGGAGGAGGTTCCCATCGCTCCCACCACTCTGCCCACCCTGGAAGAGGGCGGCACCGCTTACCGTATGATCAACCAGAACAGCTGGGGCCACGGTAACACCATCTCTACTTCCTGCGAAAATGTGGAAACTCTGGTGGCCTACATGGATTACTGGTACACCGATGCCGTGATCGAGCTTGCCAACTGGGGCATCGAGGGTGAGACCTTCACCAGGGACGCCGATGGCAACTACAGCTACACCGATGAGGTCCTGAATTTTGCCGGTGGCCTGAACCTGGCAACCTCCGTCTACTGCGCCGGCTGGGAGCCCACCTGCATCGACTTCACCAGAAAGAACGCTGCCTATAACGAGGATCAGCTGAATGCCCTTTCCATCTGGAACGAATTCGATTCCTCCACTGACTATCCCCAGTTTGTCACCTTCACCACAGAGGAGCAGGAGATCATCAAGACCACCTTCGCGGATATCCAGACCTATGTGGACGAAAACTTCACCCAGTTCAAGGTCTGCGAGAAGACCTATGACAATGACTTTGAAGCCTTTGTACAGCAGGTTTACGACATGGGCATGCAGGACGTCCTTGACGTCTACCAGGCAGCCTATGACCGTTACTGCCAGCGCTGATCTCTGATTTCTGAGGGTCACTTCAAAATAGCAAGGCGGGCCGCCCTTTCGGGGCGGCCCACTTTGCAGCCTGCGTCCGTTATTTTGCAGCCGCAAAATAAAAGAACACAGGATACAGCTTGCGGCAGGCCTCGGGGTGAAGCCTGCCGCATTTTATGCGTGCTAGTTCAAACGGCTACATGCAGCAGCCTTTGCCCGGTCTGAGGAAGCGCAGGCCGGAGCCGTCTTCAGATCAGTAGAAGAGATAACGGAAGAAGACACTGCCATCCGCATCATAAAGAGTGCAGCCACTTTCATCCGTGACCAGCAGCTTGCTGCCGTAAATCTCCGGAACACCGGAAAGGATGGCAACCGCCGTCATATCTGTTCCGTAGACAGTGTAGACTCCGTTTTCATCATCGATGCCGATCAGGTAGACTTCTCCGCTCAGGTTATCGACTGCGGAGTAGAGGCCGTCTGTGGTCTCTGTCAGGATATTCAGGTCCTCATCCAGAAGCCAGACATGGGAAGCACCGGTGTCTTCGTCCCAGCTGTCAGCCTTAATGATCGCCGTTTCGCCATTGCCGGTAAGGAGCAGGGAACCATACTCCGCCCCCTCCAGCGTCAGCTCGGCACCGGTGGTCGTATTGGTCAGGATCAGACCGCTGTCATTCCTCCGGGAGATCACATTGGGGGTAATGGCATCATCCTCATAGCTGATGGGGCCGCCATAGCAGAGCGTGCCATCCCAGGTGTAGTAGGTGGTGTTTTCATCATCCCAGAGTATCCAGCCATAGGACCAGCTGCTGATGGACTGGTTGCTGCTGAGGACGGTCTCCCCTGCCTGGTTGATCAGCAGATATTCACCGCTGTTCAGCATGACCTCACAGAGGCCACCAGTCAGATAACCGGTAGCATCAAACATATCCGGGATGTCCATGATATCGCCCTCGGTATTGATCAGTGCTTCAGTGTCGTCCTGCAGGGTGACACTGGCCCAGCCATTCGAGAAGGCTGCTGCATAGTGGTAGGGCCCCAGCACCAGATTGCCGGAGATGTCCATATACCAGGTTCCGTCAGTCAGGGTGATGGCGAAGAGTCCGTCACCATACTGCAGATAGGCAGAATCTGCGGACAGGCGGTCGGCAAAGCTCAACTGATCGGAGCTCAGTACCAGGTTGCAGTCCATATCGTAAATGGAGAAGATGCAGTCTTCAATGCTTTCGCAGGCAATGATATAATCTCCGGTAACATAAACCGTATCATAAATGCAGTCGGTTGCAAAGCTGCCGTCCAGCGTCGCAAAGCCATAGAGGATCTCCCCTTCGGCCCAGCCATCTTCATTGGTGGTGGCACTCATAATCTTGCCATAGCGCCAGAAGGGCAGATGCTTTTCAAAGCCGTTAGTGTAGACGGACATATAGTCGGTCATGATCTCCGCACGGGAATAAACCGGGTCAGTCAGCAGGCGTCCGCTTTCATCCATAAAGCCGCAGAGATAGCCGCTGGCATAGGTGACCGTTTCGCCGTTTTCATCTATATAGCTGTCATACATCGGAACGCCCGCATAGGGGTAAATGGTACCATAATCCGGTGAGGCAGTCAGGTCATTCAGAGGGCCGTCGGAAAGCCGGGTATATACCGCACCGTCATTATCCGCCATAGCATCCAGCAGGGTGAAATCAACCAGAAGGCCGCCGGTGCAGGCCGTGGGGTCATAGTCCTCCGGCAGGGCGTTGACGGCAACATAGCCCTCACGCTCCAGCAGGTACTGGCCGTCATCTGTCAGCAGCCAGTTATAGAGAAGCCGGGCCGGGCTGTCCTCCGCGGCAGAGGCCGGCAGGAAGGCATAATAGCCGTTGAGCCAGGGATATTCACCACTGCGCAGGGTCTCCGCACAGGGGGTGACGCCATCGATCGCGAGGATCTTAAGACCGTCGGCCATGTTCATATCATTGGCGTAATAATAGACCGTGTAGCCAATGGCATTGGCGGAATTATCATAGCTTTTGACCGCGGAGATCAGTGTGCCCATCTCGTCGATCACATAGCCCTCGGCGCCGGCCGCCATGGGCGTATCCTGCATGACGAGCTTTTCCATCATAACCTGAGAGCCGGAGCCCTCATTGCGCTGGAAGGCCTCGATGGGCTGGTCATTGCCGCCAACCTGGGCCCAGTTGGTGATCTCGCCGGAGTAGATGCCCCGGACCTGCTCGGCCGTCAGGCTGTTCACCGGGTTATCCTGATTGACCACAAAGACCAGTGCTTCCTTCGCAATGGTCTCCTGCTCATAGCCAAAGCCGGCATCGGCCATTTCGTCAAACACAGCAGAATCCGGCTCCGCTGCGATGACCAGGTCACACTGGCCGTTCATCAGGTTGCGCAGGGACTGGGTGGTCTTATTGAAGCTGATCAGGGATGCAGCGGTATCCGGGTCCTGCTGCAGGACCACTGCGGCGATTGCCTGCCCAAGAGGCACCATGGAGGTGGAGCCGTCCAGCACGGGGAAGTCCGCTTCTGTCAGCTGCAGGAGCTCTGTAGGCTCAGCAGGCGTGGCTTCCTGCCCGAAGGCAGTGCTTTCTGCGGGGGCTGCGCCGCCCTCTTCAGGAGCAGCGGTGCTTTCCGCAGTGGAGTCTTCTTTGGAGCTGCAGCCCGTAACCATCCCCAAAAGCAGGCACAGGGCGGTCAGCAGGCAGAGGATTCGTTTCAGATTCATAGAGATGCTCCTTTCGGATTTTTTCATTTTTTCATTATTGCTAGCCTATGTTTTCACCATTTCTTAAGGCAGGTATTCCTTCCCCGTTTTACCACAGAAACATCACAATTGCAAGGCCGCAGGCATAAGCTGTCGCAAACAGAACACCACTGACAGCGCTTCATCGAAAATGCAGGACTTCAGCCATTACGATCCGAGGCTCACATCCGGATGCCGGCGGCATAGCTACGGTATTCCTGTGGCGTCATGCCCACAAAGCGGTGGAAGGCCCGCAGCATTGTCCAGCGGTTTGTAAAGCCCACCTGCAGGCTGATCTCATCCACATGGGCATCCGTTGTGCGGAGCAGCTCCTTAGCAGCACCAATGCGCAGGGCGTTCACATAGTCCGTAAAGCTGCTGCCGCCATGCTGGTTTACCACGCGGCTGACATAGGACTTGCTGACACTGCAGGCCTCGGCCGTCATGGTGGAGTCCAGCCCGGGATCCGAATAATGGCTGTCCAGATAATCCAGCACAATTTTGGGCGTACGTTCCTTCGGCTGCGCGGCACCTGCGACAAGGCCGTCAAGCCGGGTATAAATCTCGCTGACACCCGCCATCAGTACCTTCAGCTCACGTGCCTGCGTCGTACGGCTGAACAGGGCTTTCATCTCCGGGTCTCCGTTGGGATCATCCACGGCAATGCCCATGATCTGCATGGCGGTCTCTACCTTGGCCATCAGGCGGTTCTTCAAACGGCGTACAGAGCGGATATCCTCGTCAAGCTCCTGCTGCACGATCTGCCCGAGGCAGTGGCAGGCTACGGCAAATTCCTTCCGGACAATAGCTGCCATATATTCATGCTCCAGCCGCCCCTTGAGGACACGGCAGGAAAGGTCATAATGCGCCTCCGGCAGGTCCTCCTCAAAAAAGACTGCCCGTCCTGTCAGAACGGCGTAATCTGTCATGGTAAAAACCGCAGGCCCGCGTTCCAGCAGCTCCTGCAGAGTCCCGCAGGGCACACCGACACAGATGCTGCAGCTGACCTCAGCCCGGACCTTATCCGAGATCTCCAGCACGCATTCCCGCAGCGTACGTCTGGTCATCCGGTCGCCCTGCAGCACCAGCATCAGCTGCGCATTGACGTGCCAGAAGGCCAGCAGCTGCAGTTCCCACTCGGCCGCGGTCCGTGTCGTTACAGTGATCAGCTGCTCCCGCATTTCGCGACCACCCTGATTCATCTGTACAATGTCCATATCACAGCAGAGTACCGCAAAGCCCTGAAGGCTGCGAAGCCTGCCTTCTACCTCGTGGCATTCTTCTTCTGTCAGCCAGCCGGCTCCATCTGAAAGCTCCTGCATCAGGTATCTTGATAATAGCTCTGTCTTTTCCATGTTTACCTCCGGTTCCTGTGCAAAATCTGCAACCCAGTCCTATAATATGCAACTTTAAGTGATATTCCGACTCCGATATAATTAGGATTATACCACGGTTTTACTGCCGTGAACAGTCTGAAAGGAGTACTGTATATGAAAAAGACATTGCTTGCGTTACTGCTTGTCGCCGCACTGCTTATGACCATGCTGGCCGGCTGCGGTAACAGCACTGCTGCCGCCTCTGCTTCTGAAGCAGCCGCGGAAGAAAGCACCGCAGAAGCGGCTGAGCCCGCAGCAGCTGAAGAAGCCGCTGAAGAAACACCTGCCGATGAGGCCCCCGCTGAGGAAGCCCCCGCTGAGGAAACCGCCTCTGCCGAAGAAGCCCCTGCTGAAGAGGCTTCCGCCGAGGAGACCGGCTATGAGCCGGCCATCAACTTCCCCGGCAGCGACACTGCCCGCCTGCATTATTCCAACGAATACACCCTGCCTATCAGCGAGGACGGCATGACCGTCACCTGGATGCGCAATGGTCTGAACCTGATGGGTGCTCTCGGTGAGCTTGGCCTTAACACGCTGCAGGATCTGGATGCCATCCAGTATCTGCAGGAGATCACCGGTGTTACCATTGAATACACCGAGCTGGACTTCTGGACCTCTCAGGAAAAGATGAACGTTGCCATCGCCTCCGGCGACTATGCAGACATCATCTCTGACCTCAGCTATACCGGCGGCGCTACCGGTGCTCTGGCTGACGAGGTCATTGTTGACCTGACCGATCTGCTGCCTGAGTATTCCCCCAACTATCAGTACCTGATCGATTCCAACCCCGATGAGGCTGCCATCTTCCGCAATGATGGTCTGGTCCTCTGCTATCAGTCCCCCTATGAGAACTTTGTTCAGAACCAGGGCCTGGTCATCCGCAAGGACTGGCTGGAAGAGCAGGGCCTTGACATCCCCACCACCTATGACCAGATGACTGAAACCCTGAAGGTCTTCCGTGATGCCTACAACACCACCACTTCCATCTACTTCAACCAGGACTGCGTGATCAACGGTCTGCTGGTCGGCTATGACGTCTGCTCCTTCTCTGCCGGCGGCAGCGCTACCTCCCTGCCCTATTATGTTGTTGACGGTGAAGTACACTGCACCCTGATCGAAGACGGCTACAAGGACTACCTCCTTGAAATGAACGAATGGTACAACGAAGGCCTGTTTGACAAGAACTTCGGCTCCATCCAGTATGATCCCATGGGCGGCGAGCTGGCTGAGCTGACCGCCAACGGCACTGTTGGTGTATGGTGCACCTCCGGCGAGGGCATCGGTAACATTGAGCAGGAGGTCTCCTGCGTGCCCAACCTGGTACAGAACGAGGGTGACTATGACCACCTGACCTCTACCTCACTGGTAACCGACTCCACCGACACCTACATCACCACCTGCTGCGATAACGTAGAAGATACCATGCGCTTCCTGGATTACCTCTATTCCGAGGACGGCATTCTGTTCTACAACTACGGCTTTGAGGGCATCGACTACGAGCTGGACGAGAACAACACCCCCCAGTTCACCGACGCTGTTGTAAACAACGAGTATGGCGTTGACGTGCCCAACATGACGCGCATCCGTTGCCCCTATACCCTCTGCTCCTCTCTGATGATCCTCTACCGGACCGCAGAGTACAACACCGACCTTAAGAACGAGGCCTGGGAGGTATGGTCCTCCAATATGGACGGCGCTTACTACATCCCCAGCAACGTGACCATGAACGAAGAGGAAACCGAAGCTTCCTCCTACTACGTTGCAGACATTGTCACCTACGCCAGCCAGATGGTTCCCCAGTTCATCGCAGGCGATGTCGACATCGAAGCAGAGTGGGATACCTTTGTTGCCCAGCTGAAGGAAATGAGCATTGAAAGCTGCATTGAAGCTGAGCAGTCCGCCTATGACCGCTGCATGGGCTGAACCTCTGACCCTGTAAGACAATGCCCGGGGCCGGGAGTGCCCGGTCCCGGGCTTATTGCGCACATTTTTAAACTATTCTCCGTCCGATTCCCGTTAAAACAGAAAGGAAACGCCTATGAACCCCTATTATCTTGGAATTTTTGCCACCCCCGGCGGTGACAAGCATCACCTTTTTACCCTGAAGGAGGAGTCCGGTGTGCTGAGTGGTACCATTACCAACAGCATGGGCCCAGTGGAGCTTACCGGCTGCACCCTCACTGAGAACGGCTTTATCGCGGACATGCCTGCCGGCATGGGCCTGCACCATTTTGAAGCAAGCTTTACCGAAAGCGGACTGCACATTCTTGGTACCGTGATCATGGAAGGGAATGCTGTCGGCACCTATGAGGCCGACATGCAGGCCGTAGACACTGACGCCCTGCCCGAGGACCCTGAAGGCCCCTCCGGCCCTCCTGTGGGCCCCGGCGGACCGGGTGGCCCGGGCGGCCCCGGCGGCCCCGGCGGCCCCGGTGGTCCCGGCGGCCCCGGCGGCCCCGGTGGTCCCGGCGGCCCCGGCGGTCCCGGCGGTTCCGGCGGTTCCGGTGGTCCCGGTCCTGCCATAGAGGCGGCTCCGCAGCCTGACCCCATCAATGACCCGATCTATGAGACTCTTTATCCCGGTGTTTACACCCCGGAGGAGGAGAAGCTGATCCGGCAGATCCGTGAGGACCTTTACAACCACCATGTGGACGGCCCCTCCGGCGTCAGGCCCAACAGCGGCGTTGGCCCGGCACAGGTGGATTTCACCATGACAGAGGATATGCTCCGTGGCTTCGCCTTCGCCAACAACCAGTACAATCCCCTCTTCACGGACCCGGAATACGCAAAGAATACCCGTTGGGGCCAGCTGATCGCCGCCCCCTGCATCAACCCCACAGATATTCAGTTCCCCTCCCTGCCGGATAACACCGGTATCTATGACGGCATCCAGCGTTTTGTCCCCGGTAAGGGCCTTGACCACGAGGTATACTTCCTGCGTCCCATGGTGGCCGGAAAGCACTACCATTCTGTCAATTACTATGACACTGTGGAAGACCTCACCGACCCCGCAGGCTCCACCGTCCGTGCCTTCCGCATTGCGGGCTATGGCGCACTGGTGGACGACCTTGGCATGGAGTATGTGAAGATCCGCCATTCCACTGTAGAAATCTACGGCAAGCTGAAGGACAAGTCCATGGCCGCGGATTACCCCAGCGATCTGGGCCGTACCATTCAGGCCCGCTCCTTCGAGCCGGTCCATCAGTACACCGACGCGGACTATGAAAAGATGATAGACCTCTGGAAGCACGAGTATGTGCGCGGCAAGGATACCCTCTACTGGGAGGATGTACAGATTGGTGACGAGCCTGTGCCCACCTGTGAGGGGCCCCGCTATCCCGGCTCCATGCCCCAGAACCGTTTTGAGCCCAGGATCAAATTCACTCCCTCCAAGGAAGAGATGGAGGCCATGGCCCGCCGCGAGGAACGCAGCTTTGCCTCAGTTGAATACCAGTTCTATCCCGAGCGCTATCCTGAGCCCCCGGCAGATGCCATGATGATGGGTGGCCCGGGTGGTCCCGGTGGTGCAGGTGGTCCCGGCGGTCCTGGTGGTCCCGGCGGTCCCGGCGGTCCCGGTGGTCCCGGTGGTCCCGGTGGTCCCGGCGGTCCCGGTGGCTTTGGCGAAGGCCCGAAGTTCATCATGAAGGCCAGAGACTATCTGGTTAAGGGCGAATATGATCAGCTGAAGCGCGACAATCATGGCATCTGGATGCTGAAGGACGATGCTGGTCTCCCGGATACCGCGGATCTTGCTCCGAAATATAAGCGCTCCAGCTGGAGCAACACCACCGGCCGTACGGAGATTGCCCGCTTCCTCAGCAACTATGCCGGTGATGACGGCTTTGTAGCCTCCTGCTGCTGGCGTCTGGCCTTCTGGCCCTATCTTGGTGTGAACCCCTATCCCGCTGAATATGACCGTCCCAGCTACCTGCAGAAGGTTCCCTATATGAAGGACCGCTTTATGGAGGTCCACGGCTGCGACGGTATGGCCTCCATCACCCGCGGCTATGTTACCGATAAGTACACCCGCTTCGGCAGGCACTACATCGATCTTGCCTGCTGGTGCGAGGATATTGAGGGCCGCATCTGGTGTGAGGGCTATGGTTCCATTGTTCTGCCCTCCCGTGAGGACGATCTGAACCTGTAGAAGCCCGGCGCTGCGCTCACGCCGCGGCCCACACAGCAAACCCCATAAAGGTCAGGCAGTGCGCAACATAGCACACTGCCTGACCTTTCTTTTTAAACATTCAGTTTACTGCCCACTGCCTTTGCCTCGGCGGCCGGTACCAGCCTATTCGCTTCCGCTGCGACGTCCTGTCTCCCGGTAAGCCAGCGGTGTTTTTCCATAGGTCTGCCTGAACATTTTTGTAAAATAGCTGAAATCGTGAAAACCGCAGGCACAGGCGATATCCCCGGACCTTAAGTCTGTAGTCAGCAGAAGCTCTGCGGCCTTCTGAAGCCTGTATTGCACCAGATAGCGGCCCGGCGTAGTGCCCACGATCTGCCGAAAATTCCTGAGCAGGACGCTTTCACTGCAGCTGCAGTACTGTGTCAGACTTTCGGTCCCGATGTCTTCACTGTAGTGTGTCTCTATAAAGTTCAGCGCCTGTTTGATTCGGGTCAGGATCACTTCGTTCGCCGGGGACCGGTGCGGAAGCTCCGCCAGATGGTCGACCAGGATCCGCATGCCCCTTGCCACCTGATAGCGGGCTTCATTTTCAAAATCGTAGCTTTCTTCTGTAACCGCACTCCAGGCCAGCAGCATATGCTCCGCTACTGCCTTCTGCCAGTCTGAATGCTTGTTCAGGAGCACAAAGGCGGGAGCATCCTTTACGCTGAGCGGCAGGATCAGCCGTTGAAAGATCACACTGTCGGAGCTACCGCCGATCAGTCTGGGTGATATGACCAGAGAACGGAGCACACTGCTGCCCCCTGCCACGGGCTTGACGCCGTGCAGGCAGCCGGAATTGATAAAAACGCTCTCACCGACCTGCAGCTCCACAGCTTCGGAATTCAGCAGGACCGTGACGGTCCCCTCCACCGCAAGGATATATTCATACTCATCGTGCCAGTGGATCGGCACTGTAACGATATTCATATTGTCCTCATAGCAGGCTATGGGGAAGGACAGGGTTCCGTAAGACGTGGTATCCTTCCGGGTCTGGCCGGTATGAACATCGCAGATGCTGACTGCCATTGCTGCACCTCCAAAAGACGGTTTTCTCATAATAAAATATGGAAATATCATATTTACTAAACAGAATACGGTGGTATGATTATATCATCAAGTTTATGGAGGCTGCAATATGTTTCAGATTCTTCTTGCAATCATTTATCTTGCATTTATCAGTCTGGGTCTGCCGGATTCCATGCTGGGCGCAGCATGGCCGGATATGTACACGGAGTTCGGAGTTTCCCTCTCCTGTGCCGGAATCCTGTCTGCGATCATTGCCGCAGGTACCATCGTCTCAAGCCTGCAGAGTGACCGGCTGACCTTAAAGCTCGGCACCGGCCGGGTTATGGTCATCAGCGTTGCCATGACCGCCATTGCCCTGTTTGGCTTTTCCATCACACACAACTTCTGGCTTCTGTGCCTGTGGGCAATCCCCTATGGTCTGGGTGGCGGCAGCGTGGACGCTTCGCTGAACAACTATGTTGCCCTTCATTATGAGAGCCGGCACATGAGCTGGCTGCACTGCATGTGGGGCGTGGGTGCTGCAACCGGTCCTTATATCATGAGCTATGCCCTGACCCGGGGCATCGGCTGGAACGGCGGCTACCGCATTGTTTCTGTCATGCAGTTGGTTCTGACTGTCATTCTCTTCCTCAGCCTGCCGCTCTGGAAATCCAGAACAGCGGCGATCAGTGCGGACGCATCTTACGCTGAACCTGATGAAGCACCCAAAGAGGCGCCTAAGCCTATGCCCCTTCGGGACGTGCTCCGGATCCGCGGCGCAAAGGAGGTACTGATCTGCTTCTTCTGCTACTGCGCTGTGGAGCAGACTACGGGGCTCTGGGCAAGCTCCTACTTAAACCTCTACAAGGGTGTGCCGGTGGAAACCGCCGCTTCCTTTGCATCCATGTTCTTCATCGGCATCACCATTGGGCGCGCCATCAGCGGCTTCCTCACTATGAAGCTCTCTGACCTGCAGATGATCCGGCTGGGGCAGGGGCTGATCCTGCTGGGCATCGTCATGATGTTCCTTCCCCTGGGCACTGCCATGGCGCTGGCCGGACTCATCATGGTCGGTCTCGGCTGTGCACCAATCTATCCCTGTATCATCCATTCCACTCCGGCACATTTCGGTGCAGACAAATCTCAGGCTGTGATCGGTGTACAGATGGCCTTCGCCTATTTGGGTACCCTCTGCATGCCCCCGCTCTTCGGCGTGATCGCCAACAGCATCAGCGTATCGCTGCTGCCCCTTTATCTGCTGGCCATTCTGGTGCTTATGTTCGTCATGCATGAAGCACTGGTCAGGGTTACCGCAAAGGCCTGACCTGCCGCAATGTACGAATAAAAAGGAACCTCTTTGCTCCCTTTTGAACAGGTGGGCAAAGAGGTCTTTTCGTTTGCCGGGACACGGGCCGGTTTATTTTTCAAGAAGCCGCAGCACTTCGTCATAGTCAGGGATGGAGGCCGCCGCGCCTGACCGGGTAATAGCAAGTGCACTCGCCGCGGTCGCCAGACGGGCTGTTTCACAAAGTGTGCGCCCCTCTGCCAGTCCCCTGACAAAATAGCCGATGTAGGTATCACCTGCGCCTGTGGTATCGGTCACGGGGACCTGCTGTGCAGCAACCGTAAAGTCCTCGTGGTCAGTCACGATCCTGCTGCCGGCCGCTCCCATCGTGAAGAGGATATTCGTATCGGGATAGCGCTGCTTCAGGGCAAGCGGAATCTCATCACAGCTCTGCTTCCCGGTCAGGCCGGCCCCCTCCGTCTCGTTGACGACCAGCCACGTGGTCCTGCCGATGGGGAAGGTCTGAAGCGCTTCATCATAAGGCGCAGCGTTGAACACAATGATCATGCCCTTTTCACTGCAGCGGTCAATGATGTAGGGTACATTGCTGATCTCATTCTGCAGAATGACCAGATCCCCCGCAGAAAAACAGGAAAGGACCTCGTCAACAAGCTCTTCAGTGATCATCTGGTTCGTGCCGCCAAAGACAACAATCCGGTTCTGACCGGACCGGTCAACCTCGATCACGGCGTGCCCCGTTGGAGCATCCACACACTGCAGATCGTCCACATGAACGCCCTTCGCTTCCAGCGTCTGCTTCAGCAAAAGGCCGTCCTTCCCGATCATTCCGGCAAAATAAGTCTCATTTCCGGCCAGCGCAGAGGCGATCGCCTGGTTTGCGCCCTTACCACCACAGTTCACGTTGTAGCTCAGGCAGTGCTGAGACTCACCGGGCTGTGTAAAATGGTCTACCTGATAAATATGGTCTAAGTTAGCGGAACCAAAACAAAGTACTTTCATGAGAATTCCTCCTGCCATCCTGTGCCCGTATCCGGGTACTGAGCTTATCATAGCACACTTTGGGCAAAATAAAAATAACAAGTGTTCAGCTGTGCCGGTAGATAAACTGGATCGTACAGAGAATGAGCACACAGCAGAGTGCGAAAAACAGGTAGGCCGGAACATAGGACCCATTGCAGATATCCGCACTGAAGCCGGTAAGTGGTGTGGAGATCAGTCCACCGGCGGAATATCCAATCTGGAAGATCCGCACCGTCCGGTCACGCTGCTCTGCACTGCTCAGCTCCGCTGACCAGCTTGCAAGGCCCACGGAGGTAAAGGCCAGCCCGGCCCCATAGAATAGCATCCCGGTAAAATATGCCGGGACATGGCCGCCGCTGCCACAAAGGATCAGGATTCCGATAAGGGCAGTCATCCCAAAGATCCGGTTTCCCTGATAAACAGACAGCTTTTCTGAAACAGCACCGTAGGCAAGCTTTCCAATTGTCATGGCAATCCCGGAAATCGTGATGCCCAATGCAATAACAGGCGCAGAAAAGCCCATGGCCGCAGAAAATACGGTAAGATGGCTGTAGCCTGTATAATTCATGGTGCCGGTCAGCAGAAGCATCGGGATCAGCAGGAGCCAGTGCCATGGACGCAGGCAGTGCACCGTGTTAGGACCTCCAGTTTTTTCCGGTTTTTGACTGACTTCCGCATCGCAAAGCGCAAACTGCTCGGGCCGGTCCCGCAGCAGGAGAAACGCGATCAGTGCCATCAGCAGCACCAGTGCTGCCTCGATGAAAAAGGTTAGCCTGAGCCCATAGGCTTCGATCAGCGCAGTCAGCAGGCTTGGAATTCCCAACGTGGACAGCCCTGTCACAGAGGAGCAGATACTGAGCGCAAGGGTACGCCGTTTTATGAACCAGCGGGTAAGCAGGATTGTGATTGGGATCATTGTTCCAAGTCCATAGCCAATCCCCATGACAGCTGCTGCCAGACAGTAGGAGCGGAAGCTACCAGCCATCCCGAAAAGGACGAGCGACAGGGCTGCTATGGCGCCGGCAAGGGAAAGCCCAATCCGGTAAGAAAGCCTTTTGTAATAAAAGCCTGTGAGGAACATTGTCAGGAAGGAAAATAATGAACGCAGTGAGATGATCGATGAAGATTGTGTATTGCTGAAGCCGTTCAGGCGCAGGATATATGGCTGGTAGACCGTAAAGGCATTTACACAAAGGCCGCTTGTTGTAAACAGGACCAGCGCGCAGCCCAGGCAGACAAGCCATGCACGATTGTTGGATTGCATGTTCTTCCCTCCAATATGTGATGCCTCCATTTTAATTCATGCATATATTTTTGACAAATGCCAATATATTGCATAAAATATAAAGTATATTTTATATTTAAAGAGGGCTTAACTATGACCACAACAGAAATTCAGGCCTTTCTTTTAGCTGTCGAGTGCGGCAGCATTTCGTCAGCTGCCGAGCAGCTTTTTGTCACGCAGCCTGCCCTGAGCCGTCGTCTGCGCAATCTGGAGCAGGAGCTGGGGTATCCGCTGCTGCTGCGGGAAAAGGGCGTCCGTGGTGTCAGGCTTACGGAACAGGGGAACGCCTTTCTCTCTGTTGCGAGGAAATGGCTTGCGCTACAGCGGGAAGCGCTTTCCATTACGGATATCAATCGTAAACCTGTACTCTGTCTTGCGGCGATCAGCAGTGTCAGCCTCAACATTCTGCCCCCGATCCTGGAGGAGATCACGAAGGTCTCTGTCCCCTACAACCTTGACTTTCGACTGATCCACTCAGGGGAGGCCTCCAGTCTTGTGGGAAACGGCTTCGCTGACCTGGCCCTGATCGATTACCTGCGCGCCCGTGATACGCTGGAGCATACAAACGTACTGTCGCTCCCGGTCTATTCCACACCTTTTCTGCTTGTGGGGGAAATTGCAAGGGGGAAACAGGAGCTTCATCCCTCCCGGCTTGACCCTGCAAACGAAATCCGGCTGCCCTGGAATACGCAGTTTGACCTGTGGCACGATCATTGGTTCGACAGTGCGGTCACCTGCAGAATACAGGCCGACACGGTTTCGGTGCTGCACGCCATCCTTCACGGTCCTCTGTATGCCATTATCCCACTGACAGAGCTTGAAACCCTGCGGCAGCTCCGGCCAGATCTTCCCGCCTGCAGACTTACAGACGGTCCACCCGATGAGGTTGTTCACTGTCTTACCACCGTAGAGCAGATGAAAAAGCCCCATGTACAGCATTTTATGGGCCTGCTGCACACACAGCTGCAGCAATACGAAGGGATACACTGCATGATGACTGATTAAGCAGGTAAAGTCCAGACTTTCAGCATAGTAACAGATGTGATATAATAAAAGTATAGGAATAAGCGGTAAACTACTGAGGTGATCTGATTGAAAACTGCACTGATCATGGAAGGCGGTGCCATGCGCGGGCTTTTTACCTGCGGTGTCATCGATGTGTTTATGGAGAACAACATCACATTCGATTGCGCTGCCGGTGTTTCTGCCGGGGCCGTCTTCGGCTGTAACTTCAAATCCAGGCAGATTGGGCGTCCCCTGCGCTATAACAAAAAATACTGCACGGACAGCCGTTATGTCAGCTTCAAAAACTTTTTTACCACAGGGGACCTGTACGGCGTGGACTTCTGCTACCATGAGCTGCCGGACAGGCTTGATGTGTTTGACCGCAAGACCTTCCGGGAAAATCCCATGGAATTCTGGCTCTGTGCCACCAATGTGGAGACCGGTCAGGCGGAATATCACCTGTGCACCGATGGTGAGGATGTGGATATAGAATGGATGCGTGCTTCCGCATCGATCCCGGTTCTGTCCCGTGTGGTGGAGATTGACGGTCTGAAGCTGCTGGACGGTGGAACGGCTGACCCTGTTCCCTACCGCTTTATGACGGAGCAGCAGGGCTGCGACAGAAGCATCACCGTTCTGACCCAGCCAGCAGGCTTTCAGAAGAAAAAAAGCAGCAGCCTGCCACTGATCCGGCTTGCGCTGCGGAAATATCCCAGACTGGTTGCGGCACTTGCCGACCGTCCTGAGCGCTATAACGCGCTTTACGCCCATATCGAGCAGGAGCAGTCAGCCGGTAAGACCCTGATCATCCGTCCTCCGGAGCCGCTTGGGGTCGGCAGTATGGAGAAAAACCCGGACGAACTGGAGCGCGTCTATCAGATCGGACGGCGCACGGCAGAGGCAATGCTGGACCAGGTAAAGGCCTTTCTTTCCGCCAGCTGATAGCCCCCTCACAGGCAACAATAAAAAAGCCCCGAGGCTTCTCAGGTTTTGAGAGGCTTCGGGGTTCACTGCGTTTCCGCTGATATTCACAGGGGCTGTCGGATCCGCTGGTTCCGCATTTATAGCGGTTTAGTTTTTCTGTGCTCCAATCACCTTGATCCACCGGCCGGTGCAGTATCTGGCAAAACAGATCAGGCCCTTCAGCGGGAATTCGATCCGGAGGAAGAAATAAATCCAGAAGGGATCCAGATGCCACACCAGCGCCGCCAGCGCGCCCAGCGGGATTGAAACGAACCAGACCATAGAGCTGTCCGCAAGCAGCAGAAAGCGGGTATCACCACCTCCGCGAAGGATTCCCTTGGATGTCACATAGGCCATCGTCTGGATGGGCATAAACATGCAGTTGCACAGAAGCATCTTATGGGCAATGCTCCGTGTTACATCGGTCACAGCATAGATTGAAAGATATGGTCCTTCCAGCAGGACCAGGAGCGGGATCAGAAGGAGGCCAAATACTATGGATATCACCACATAGGTATTTCCCTGCCGTTTGGCCAGATCAAGCTGCTCTTCGCCGATGCTGTTACCGATCACAATCGCAGATGCGCCGGACATACCGATATTCAGTACCGTAAGGATCTGCACCACAGAGCCGACGATAGAGCTGGCGGCAGACATTTCTTCGCTGACGTGACCCGTAATGGCACTGGTAATGGAAAGACTGACACCAAGCAGCGTGTCGCTGATCAGCACCGGAACCGCAAATCGAAAATACTGTCCCCAGAGATTGCTTCGAAAATTGAAAAAGTGCCGGAGACGAAATCCCAGATTCTTGTCCTTCAGGACAAAATAACCAAATACAATTCCAAACTCAAGGAGTCTCGCGATCATGGTTCCCACTGCCGCACCGATCAGCTCAAGCCTTGGAGCTCCCAGCTTGCCGAAGATAAAAACCCAGTTGAAAAAGATATTTGCGAAGAAGGCCACTGCTGAGCCGATCAGGGGAATGTTCACCTTTCCTGTGCTTCGAAGCAGATAGGTTGCCGTTGATGAAAGCCCGGCCAGCAAAAATGTGGTACCAAGCAGGCGCAGATACGGAGCCCCTACCGTGACAACACTTTTCTGGTTGGTATAAAGCCCGAGGATTCCAGCCGGGGCCACCACAGAAACAGCTGTAAATAAAGCACAGATCAACAGTGTAACCTGCATAGCCATGGATGCGGTATTGCGCAGCGCTTTTTCGTCCTTCTTGCCCCAGAACTGGGAGGACAGCACCACAGCGCCGGAGCCAAGCCCCATACAGATAAACTGAAAGATTGAATAGAAGGAATTGCTGAAGGAAGCAGCTGCGATCGCACTTTCTCCAAAGCCACCGATCATAATGTTATCAAGGAAATTGACACCCATGGTAATCATCTGCTGCAGGATTACCGGTACCATCAGTTTTCCGGTCGTGGCAAAAAAATGTTTATTATCAAATTCGAAAAGCTTTTTTGTCATATCTTTCCCCGTCCGTTCTGAATACTCCAGATGATTATACTACATTTTGCAGGAGGATATCAGGAAAATTTTATAACAGAGTGCAAAGGAGAAAGCCGATGCAGATCATTTTTACTTTTGCGCCAGCCTTATGAATTTGCAGTCTGCGAGCAGTAAAACAGACCGGAAGCCAATGCTTTCCGGTCTGTTTTTGTGGCGGAGGTGGTGGGATTCGAACCCACGAGCCCTTGCGGGCTACCTGATTTCGAGTCAGGGCCGTTATGACCACTTCGATACGCCTCCGTATCCTGAGGACCCTAATAGAATAGCCGATTTGCGCGGATTTGTCAACCAAAAGCCTCTGCGGGAAAGAGATTCCATGGGAAGGCCTCCGGCGGCCGCAGGCAGAAGGTCATAGCTTCACCGGATTCCGGGTGCTGAAAGGCAAGATTGCAGGACCAGAGAGCAATCTGCAGTGCTGAATCAGATACCCCGTACTTTCCATCCCCCAGGATTGGCAGGCCCCGGGAGGAGAGCTGGACCCGGATCTGATGCGTCCTGCCGGTTTCAAGCCGGATCCGGAGCAGGCTACAATCCTCAGCCCCGGCAAGAAGCCTGTAATGAAGGACTGCCTCCTGCACGTCCCTGCCGGTCTCCTGCACCACATAGGTCTTCTTTTCGGCCTTATAGCGCAGTAGCAGGTCCCGCATACAGCCCTCGGGCTGCACCGGACAGCCATGGACCGCGGCGAGATATTCCTTCTGAAAGCGGTGCTCCCGCACCTGCTGCGACAGGATGGACGCCGCTGCCCGGGACCGTGCAAAAACCATCAGCCCGCTGACGGTCCGGTCAAGGCGGTGTACTGTGCGTACACAGGCAGTGGGGTCACCCAGGTATTCCCGCAGCAGGGACGGCATACCACCGGGTTCATCTGTGGACAGAACACCGGCAGGCTTCACTGCAACGATGATCCGTTTATCCTCATATATGATCTGCACGGTGTTCCCCTCCTTATCATATTTCTGTCAGAATGTCAGGTTTTCACAGATCCGCTCCGCAATGCGGATGCCATCCGCGGCTGCAGACATGATGCCGCCTGCATAGCCTGCACCCTCTCCGCAGGGATAGAGCCCGCGGATGCTGCTCTGCCCTGTCTCATCCCGGGTAATGCGTACCGGTGAGGAGCTGCGGCTTTCCACTGCCGTCAGAACTGCGTCAGGGTCATCAAAGCCATGAAGCTTTTTCCCCAGCTCCGGGATCGCGAGCTCCAGTGTGTCTGTGATAAAGGCTGGCAGACACTGGTGCAGATCCGTCCAGGTCACACCCGGTCGGTAGGATGGAGTTACTTTGCCTCCGCCGACAGACGGACGACCGGCCAGAAAATCCTCAACCCGTTGGCATGGCGCAAAGTAATTTCCTCCGCCAAGGGTAAAGGCTGCCTCCTCCAGCTGCCGCTGCAGCATCATGCCGGCAAGCGGGTGGCCGGAGCCAAAATCAGATACCGGAACACTGACCAGCAGGCCGCCGTTGATATTCTGCTCATCCCGGGCATGGTTGCTCATACCGTTGGTGCAGAGGCGTCCCTGCTCGGAGGCTGCCGCCACCACCAGCCCACCCGGACAGACGCAGAAGGAAAACGCACCGTGGCCGGTTGCCGGATGGCAGGACAGCTTATAGCTGGCAGCCGGCAGGCTTTCGGCTGCCGCACCGTACTGCGACAGGGAAATCTCCTTCTGCAAATGTTCAATGCGGACACCCATGGCAAACTGCTTCTGCTCCATAGGCACACCGAGGCCACAGAGCATTTCGAAGGTATCCCGGGCGCTGTGGCCAATGGCAAGCACCACCTGATCGGCGGCAAGCTCACAGGTCTCTTCGCCGAGCTCCACGATCACACCGGTAACGCGGCTGTCTGTGATCTGCAGTTCCCGCACCCGGCTCTCAAAGTGGACCTCCGCCCCAAGGGTCAGAAGCTCCTCCCGGATCCGCTTTACCACCAGACGCAGATAGTCTGTACCCACGTGCGGGGCAGCGTCCGTCAGGATTTCTTTGGGTGCGCCATACTGCACAAAGGTGCGCAGAATAAACTCCATCCGCGGATCATTAACACCTGTGTTAAGCTTGCCATCGGAAAAGGTTCCGGCTCCACCCTCCCCAAACTGTACATTTGAAACAGGATCCAGTGGGCCGCCCTCCCAGAAGGCCGCAACATCGGCCGTCCGCCTTTCAACGTCCCGTCCCCGCTCCAGCAGGATTGGCCGGGCACCTGCTCTTGCCAGCATCAGGCCACAGAAGAGGCCTGCAGGCCCGGTTCCGATGATCACAGGCCGCTTCGCCAGACGCAGGTGCTTTACTGGGAATTCATACGGTGCTTCCTTCAGAAGCGATACCTTTTTGCTGCGGCAGCGCTTTAAGAGCTTTGCCTCATTCTCTGTCTCAGTGGCAATGGTATAGACCACCGCTACATCTGATTTCTTTCTGGCATCCACACTGCGCTTCAGGACACGGAAGCCGTATAGCGGTGCTCCCAGTTCCTTTGCGGCTTTGGCCGCCAGCGCGGATTCCGGCTCACCGGGCCTCAGGCGAAGGCCGGAAATCTTAATCACCGGTAAAGACCGCCTCTCTCTTTTCACGGAAAGCCGCAATGCCCTCCTTGCAGTCATGACTCAGAAGCAGTGGCCCCTGCTGTGACTTTTCTGCCGCCAGAACCTCCTCCAGGCTCAGCTCCTCCGCGCGGTTCAGCAGCTGCTTGGAGGCTGCAATGGCGAGCGGTGCCTTCTTCGCGATCATCTCCGCAAAGGTCAGGGTCTCCTCCCGTAATGCTTCGGGCTCACAGACGCGGTTGACGAAGCCAAGCTCCTTCCCCTCCTGTGCGGTAACCGGGCGTGCGGTAAACATCAGCTCCTTGGCCAGATGGCGCCCAACAGCTTTCTCCAGCAGGTAATGGCCGCCGCAGTCAGAGGCAATGCCAACATTCACAAAGGACTGGATGAATTTCGTCTTGCTGGAAGCAAAAACAATGTCACAGGCCAGAGCCAGATTGAAGCCGGCACCTGCCGCGGCGCCATTCACCATGGCAATCGTGGGCGTATGCATACGGAACAGGGCCGTTACCGCTTCGTTGGCTACGCGCATGTTCTCGTCGCTCTTTTCCTGGGTGTCGCAATCCATCAGGACACCAAGATCTCCGCCGGCGCAGAAGCCTCTGCCAGAGCCGGTAATGACCACGCAACGGCAGTCCGGATCCGCATCCAGCGCATTCAGGGTTTCTGCCAGTGTCTCCAGCAGCTCATTATTAAAGCAGTTCAGAGTTTTGGGGCGGTTCAGATAGACCACCGTTACCATCCCAAGCTTTTCGGTCAGAATTGTATCACTCATCTTTTAATCCTCCTGTTATTCCCACTCGGCCCAGACCTCAGGGCAATAGCCGACTGTTGCTTTTTTACCGTTCCTGACCACCGGCTGCCGGATCAGCAGCTGATTGTCAAAGACCTTATCTTCTTTATCCCGCTCGTCTGCCAAATAACGGATCAGATCCAGATCCGGGCTTTTGGAGCTATAGTCGATCAGGTTCTCGATGCCGCCAACCGCCCGCAGCACGCTGTCAAACTCACCGCCGCTCATGCCATACTTCTTCATATCAATATACTGGTATTTGATCCGGCGCTCCTTAAACCAGCGTTCAGCCTTACGGCCGTCCGCGGATTTGGGAGTTGCAAAAATCTGAATGTTCATAGGCCCAGCTGCTCCATGACGCGGTCGCAGTCTGTGGCCGCCTTTGTGTTGGGGTTGGCAAAAAGGATCACGCCGTCACCGCCAACGACATAGCTGGACCTAACCACGCCCATGGACACCTTTCCGTAGTTCTTCTTCTCCTGCCAGACATCGAAGGCGCGGATGGCCGAGAGCTCCGGGTCGCTGAGGAGCGTAATGGTCAGCCCGTACTTTTCTTCAAAGCGTTTGTGGGATGCCACTGAGTCCTTTGACACGCCAAAGACCAGATAGCCTGCCGCTTCAAAGCGTTCACGGTTTAAGGAATAAGCCTGGGCCTGCTTTGTGCAGCCGGAGGTGGAATCCTTCGGATAAAAATAAATAACATAGGGTTTGCCCGAAAGCTGCGCGCTGGTCCACAGGGTTCCGTTCTGGTCCTGCAGTGCAAATTCCGGCGCAACTGTTCCTGCTGTAAGCATAGGAATACCTCCTTAATATTCAACGCAGACCAGACACAGTCCCTGCGCGGGAGCTGTAAAACCGGCCTGTGTTCTGTTTCTTGTCTGAAAAATCTCCGGAATGGACTCCGGGGGCCGCTTGCCCAGTCCCACCTCGAGCAGTGTACCGGTCAGGATCCTTACCATATTATAAAGGAAACCATCTCCGGTAAAGGTGATCATCAGCTTATCCCCCTCCTGCCGGAGCTCTATGGCAGTGATGGTCCTGATTGTGGATTTTTTTGTATGCCCGGTGGAAAAGCCTCTAAAATCATGGGTACCCAGCAGAAGGTCTGCCGCTGTCTTCATGGGAGCAAGCTCCAGCCTCTCCCCCAGACGGTATTCGAAGCGGGAGGCGAACACATCCGGGATGCAGGAGGTATTGACCGTATAGCAATAGGTTTTGCTGCGGGCAGACAGTCTTGCATGAAACCTCGGTGCCGCAGGGCTGATCGAAAGCACGGCAATATCCTCCGGCAGGCGGCTGTTTAACTGCCGCAGCAACACGGTGCAATCAAGCTGTTTTTCCGTATGGAAATTCGCAACCTGTCCCCTGGCATGGACTCCGGCATCGGTGCGCCCCGAGCCGCTGATCTCTATCGCTTCCCCCAGGAGTTCAGACAGATTCCGTTCAAGCCTTGCCTGAATCGTGGCTCCGGTATTGCCCTGCCGCTGCCAGCCGGAATACCGGGTACCATCGTAGCAGATAAGCATCTTATAATTGTACATAATAACACCCAGATCATTTTACCGCATTTTATTGCCGGATGGAAGTAAAAAAGATATGTCTCAAAATGAAAATCCGTAACTGGATCGAATTTCTTGCAGGCGCGGCTGATCTTCTTCCTGTGCATGGGATAAGTCCGGCGTTTCCGTATAGACGAATAATTAAACGCGCTAGCATCACTTAAAGGAACAAGAAAAAGCCCTTGAAAACATAACGTTTCCAAGGACTTAAGCTGGTGCGCGAGGCGGGACTTGAACCCGCACGTCCGCAGTGGACACTAGAACCTGAATCTAGCGAGTCTACCAATTCCACCACTCGCGCATTCCTTATTGCCCTATTATTATAGCACAAAACATGATGCTGTCAAGCACTTTTTTGTTTTTTTGCAAAAACTTTTCTCTTATGAAAATAATTCCAGTGCCGAACTTTGCCTGCCCGTTCGGTATAAATACCGCCGTAAGAGTTTCTTGCCAAGAAAAAGCTCACATGCTATAATAAGGAATAAACTATACCGGAAAGCAGGGAACCACATGAAAATTTACGAATCTGCAGAAGACTATCTGGAAACGATCCTGATCCTGAGCATGCAGAAGCCCCAGGTTCGGTCAATTGATATTGCAAATCATATGAACTTCTCAAAGCCCAGCGTCAGTGTTGCCATGAAAAACCTGCGCCAGGCCGGTTACATTCAGGTCTCATCCGAGGGCTTTATCACCTTGCTGCCTCCCGGGCTGGAGATTGCAACCCAGATCTACGAACGCCATACGATCCTGACCAGATTTCTGATGAGTCTGGGCGTGGATGAGGAAACAGCTGCAGAGGATGCCTGCAAGCTGGAGCACCATATCAGTGCCAAGAGCTTTGCAGCCCTGAAGGAACATGCCGAAAAATACCATTTTGCCAACACGCCGGAGGTCCCGGTTTCCTGAACCGGTCCAGGAGGCACAGCATCATGCTTACTGAAACTCAGATTGATGTCCGTTACCCGGACTGCGATGCCATGGGGATCGTGCACCATGCGGTATATCCCGTGTGGTATGAGATTGCCCGCATGGACTACTTTGCAAAAATCGGTTTTTCCTATACGGATATGAGTTCCCGCGGGATCAATCCGCCTATGGTAAACCTGAACCTGCAGTACCTTTCTCCCGTCCGTTATCCCGGAAGGGTTACCATACGTACTACCTGTACCCTGTGCGAGGGGAAAAAGCTGGAGCTTAAGTACGCCGTTTACCCGGATGGCAGTAATAAGCCAGCCGCAACAGCAACCTCCTTTCACATCTGGACCGGTCCGGACATGAAATCACTGGATATGCGGTCATTGCCGGAGGTATACACCAGGCTTTCCGGCGGTGTTACAAAGGCAGCGGTCCTGATCCTCTGCGGTGGAAAGTCCACAAGGATGGGCACCGACAAGGCCATGGCCACGATTGGCAGTAAGACCCTGCTGGAGCGTGCCGTGTCCTATTGGCAGCAGGTACTGCCCGGCTCTGCCATATATGCCGCAGTGGGCAGTTCTGAGCATTTCGAGGCTCTGCCGGAGGGCGTCATTCCCGTCTGTGACAGGATTTCCGGCTGCGGCCCCATGTGTGGTCTTCAGGCCGCTTTTGCGGAAAGCGGAGCAGAGCTTCTGGCGGTCAGCGCTGTGGATATGCCCCTGCTGACTGAGCGCGCCCTGCAGGCCCTGCTGGAAAAGCGCAGCTGCTGTGAGGACATCTGTGTTTTTCAGCACGATGGCCGGCCTGAGCCACTGTTCGGCTTCTACCGCAGCTCTGTTCTGCCTCTGGTGGATTCCATGCTGGCTGATGGCAACTACCGTATGACACAGCTTGTGGCTGACGCAAAGAGCACGCTTGTTGCATTGAAGGACCCCACTCCACTTATGAACACCAACACACCCGGGGAATTTTCTGCCGCTGCCGACCTGCTGATCCATTAAGCTGCTGATTGCTATTACAGAGAGCGAAAACAACGATAATTAAACGGGCTGCTTTCACCAGAAAGCAGCCCGTTTGCTATACTTGCTGTTTATTTATCCGCAAGGATCTTCTTGAGCTCTGCCATGAAGCTGTTGATATCCTTGAATTCCCGGTAGACCGAGGCAAACCGGACATAGCTGACCTCATCCAGCGGTTTCAGCTTTTCCATCACCAGTTCACCAATGCGTCCGGCAGAGACCTCCCGCTCCAGAGAATTCTGAATGGTCTGCTCAATCTCGGTGGCAGCAGCCTCCAGCTTGGCCATGGCGACCGGACGCTTTTCACAGGCACGGACCATACCGTTTAAAATTTTTGCACGATCAAAGGACTGCCGGCTGCCATCCTTTTTCACCACCACGATTGGCAGCGTTTCTACCGTCTCATAGGTGGTAAATCGACGGTTGCAGCCAATGCATTCACGTCTGCGGCGGATGGACATTCCATCATCGGAATGTCTGGAGTCAACGACTTTGGAATCCTCACCGGAACAATACGGGCACCTCATTCGCTTGCAGTCCTTTCGTTAACATAATTTCTGTATTCAGTCTAGCAGAAACCGCCAGAAAAGTCCAGATTTTTCAGACAATTCGCATACATTTTTCATTTTTCCGCGGGTCTGGCAGTCCCATTTCCGGATGCTTCCTCACATCCCGCCAGCTGTTCGTTATTTGTATAATTTATTTGCATTTTATTCGCATATGCTGTATAATAAATGTTACCATTTCAATGGAAAGGAAGGCAATCACATGAAGAAGCACGATCAGGGCTCATCGGATTACGCTGAACCTTATATAGATCCTGACCAGGATTCTCGCAACGCCGAAGCAGTGGACGCAAAGGCTACCGGCTCTTCCCATAAAGGTCTGCTCTATGCGTTGCTGGTCATCTGCCTGCTGGTAATTCTGGGTGTTGTCGGTGTCTTTGGTTACATCTTCGTTCGGGTCAGCCCTTATGCAGATTACGACAAGATCATGCCCAATGTATACTGTGCCGGAGCGGACCTCAGCGGTATGGATGAGCTGGAGGCACGCCGGGCCATTGAGTCCGCGCTGGAAACTCCTACCTATTCGGTAACCGTCACGATTGACGGCAACACCTTCACCTTCTGCCCCACGCAGAGCTGTGACATCCAGAACATCGGTGATCTCGCTGAAGCGGCCTACAATTATATGCGTGAAGACACCTCGGCCTATGGTATGTACCGGGCCTATCAGCGGGCGCAGAAGACCGAATATCACATCAATGCAGAAGCCAGCTACAGTTACAGCAGAGACGACATCAGGGCGACTGCCGAGCAGGCAGCGGAAATCGTTTCCGTTTCGCCCACAGAATCCTCAGCTACAGTAGACAATGACGCGCATACCGTCACTGTGACCGTCGGGCAGGCAGGTCGGACCATCGATGCCTCTGTGATCACAGAAGCAGTCTGTGCTGCCTTTGATTCCATGGATTTCAGTGATATTACGCTGGAAACAGAATCAGTTCCCGTAGACCTCGACCAGCTTGCGGCTGTCTGCACGGAAGCAGTTGAGGAGGGAAGCTATGATTCCGTCCCTCCGGTGGTCACCGCAGACACGGATGCACACCTGATCCATGTTACCGCAGGCCTGCCCGGCTATACCGGTGATGCACAGGCACTGTACAGCTCCGCACAGGAAGCCGCGGCACAGAACAGCGCAGGTCCCTGTACCCTCACGCTGACTGAGGTTCCACCTGCCAGCCCGGATATCTCCTCAGCCGTGGAAGAGGTTTCCTGTGACGTGCTGGAGCCCTACTACTATAACGGTGAGGTTTATGAGGGCCAGAACGGCTACTATGTGGATGAAACCACCTCCACTTCCCTGCTGCTTGGGCTGGCCTATGGTGACAGCGTTGATATTCCCACGGTGGAAACCTATCCGGAAAAGACAGCAGACGAAGTCCGTGCTGTCCTCTTCCGGGATACACTGGGATCATATTCCTCCCCCCACACCAGCGATTCCAACCGTACCACCAATCTGGTGCTGGCCTGCGAAGCCATCAATGGAACAGTGATCAACCCGGGTGAAACCTTCTCCTTTAACGGTACCGTAGGCGAGCGTACTGCCGAAAAAGGCTATAAGGAAGGCACGGTTTATGTCGGTACGGAATCCAAGGGTGAGGTTGGCGGCGGTATCTGCCAGGTAGCTTCTACTATTTATATGGCAGTACTCTATGCAGATTTGGAGGTTACTGTCCGGTCACCACATGTTTTTCTGGTTACCTATGTTCCCGGCGGACTGGATGCAACTGTCTACTGGGGGGCACAGGACTTCTGTTTCCGGAACGACACCGATTATCCTGTCCGTGTGAACGCCTCGGTCTCCGGCGGCTACGTTCACATCTCACTCGATGGTACCGATGTAAATTACTACACAGTGGAGCTGACCTCTGAGTGTCTGGAAACAACACCCTATGAAACCAAGACCACCCGCACAGCTGAAAAGCCCGCAGGCTACTATGAATATATCTCTCCCTACACCGGATATAAATACGAAGCCTATCAGAATATCTATGACCAGAGCGGAAACCTTGTAGAGAGCAATTACCTGGGCATCAGTGAGTATGAGAAGCGTGATGAAGAATATGTTTACGGAACAGGCTAGGAGGATCACACTATGACAAAAAACGAGCTTGCCGCGCTGGCCATGGAGGCTATGGAGCATGCCTATGTCCCCTACTCCGGCTATAAGGTCGGTGCAGCCCTTCTGACAAAAGGCGGGCAGGTATACTGTGGCTGCAACATAGAAAACGCATCCTATACCCCAACAGTATGCGCGGAACGCACCGCCTTCTTCAAGGCCGTCTTTGATGGCGTCAGGGAATTCGAGGCCATCGCCGTCTGTGGAGGAAAGGACGGCAATATTACGGGCTTCTTTCCGCCCTGCGGTGTCTGCCGACAGGTGATGCGGGAATTCTGCAACGATGATTTTCTGATCCACATGATCGGCAAAGACGGCGAGATCATGACAAAAACCCTCGCCGAAATCCTGCCCTACAGCTTTTCAGCTGCAGAGCACATGTAAGCGCTGCCCATGGCGGCACCGGGGTGCAACACTTCGGTGCCGCTTTCCAGTTTATTGTCTGAAGCCCACACGAAAAACCTCAGCAGGATTCACTTTGACAGCAAATTACTATTGCTTTTTTCAGCAATTTATGTGAAAATATGATGTACGGAATAATCCGTAAAAATTGAATGGAGGTAATCCCATGAAGAGAATTATCGCACTTCTCCTCGCCGCTGTCATGATGCTGGCTATGTTCGCAGGCTGCGGCAACAGCAGCTCCGCTGCCGAGGAGACCGCTTCTTCTGCTGCTGCTGAGGAAGCTACCGAAGAGGCTCCCGCTGAGGAAGCCGCTGCATCCGACGTTAGCGTCGCTATGATCACCGACTATGGTGATATCACTGACCAGTCCTTCAACCAGACCACCTACGAGGCCTGCAAGGAGTACTGTGAAGCTAACGGCCTGCAGTTCAACTACTACAAGCCCGCTTCTGACAGCGACGAGGATCGTATCGCTATGATCGAGTCCGCTATCGACGAAGGCTACACCACCATCGTAATGCCCGGCTATGCTTTCGGTGCTGCTATCGCTGCTACTGCCGATCAGTATCCCGAAATCACCTTCATCGCACTGGACGTCAGCGCCGGTGATCTGGGCGACGGTTATGTTATGCCCGAGAACCTCTACTGTGCTGTTTATCAGGAAGAGCTCTGCGGCTACATGGCCGGCTACGCTGCTGTAAAGCTCGGCTACACCAAGCTCGGCTTCCTGGGCGGCATGGCTGTTCCCGCTGTTATCCGTTACGGCTTCGGTTTCGTTCAGGGCGCTGACGCTGCTGCTGCAGAGCTCGGCCTGTCCGATGTTGAACTGAAGTACTGCTACGGCAACCAGTTCTATGGCGATGCTGATATCACCGCTGCTATGGATACCTGGTATGCTGATGGCACTGAGATCGTCTTCGCCTGCGGCGGCGGCATCTACACCTCTGCTGCTGAGGCTGCTGCAAAGGTTGACGGCAAGGTCATCGGTGTTGACGTTGACCAGGCTGCTACCATCGACGGCGCATATGGCGAGGGCATGACCGTTACCTCCGCTATGAAGGGTCTGGCTGCTACTGTTAAGACCATGCTGGGTAAGGTTGTCGACGGCTCCTTCTCCGGTGCTGTTGTTGATAACCTGGGTCTGGTCTCCGACGTTCCCGAGGAGAACTATGTCCAGCTCGCTGGTTCCACCCAGTTCAGCGATTCCTTCACTCAGGATGACTATGCTGCACTCGTTAAGGCTATGAACGCCGGCGAGATCACCGTTAACAACGACACCTCCGGTGCTGCTGCTGACTTCGCAACCGTCATCACTGTCATCGATCAGGGCAACATTAAGTAATCTGATCCTTACATGAAACCGGGTCCGGCCCGGCAGGCTGAATTTCAGTTCTGTCGGGCCGGATTTTTCATTGCTTTTGCTGCTGAATTTTTCTTACAAAAACGCCAAATTTCCTTTACTTTGCACCTTAGCATATAGTATAATTTACTGTATCATGCAGATAAATCTGCTTATGAAAAGGAAGGAGGGCGCTCGACTTTGGATAATCAGTATGCAATAGAGATGCTGAACATTACAAAAAAGTTTCCCGGCATCATCGCAAATGACAACATTACCCTGCAGCTGAAGCGCGGAGAGATTCATGCCCTGCTTGGTGAAAATGGTGCCGGTAAGTCGACGCTGATGAGCGTGCTGTTTGGCATGTATCAGCCCGAAGAGGGCATCATCAAGAAGGACGGAAAAGAAGTTCAGGTAAAGGACCCGAACGACGCCAACGATCTTGGCATCGGTATGGTTCATCAGCATTTTAAGCTGGTAGAATGCTTTACCGTACTGGATAACATCATCATGGGTGTGGAACCCACAAAGCATGGCATTCTGCAAAAGGCCGAGGCACGTAAGCGCGTTATGGAGCTCTCTGAGCACTATGGTCTCAGTGTCGACCCTGACGCAAAGATTGAAGACATCACTGTCGGTATGCAGCAGCGCACAGAAATTCTGAAGATGCTCTACCGCAACAATGAGATCCTGATCTTTGACGAGCCCACTGCTGTTTTGACCCCGCAGGAAATCACCGAGCTCATGCAGATCATGAAGAACCTTTCCGCAGAGGGCAAATCAATCCTCTTCATCTCCCACAAGCTGGCTGAGATCATGGAGGTTGCAGACCGTTGTACCGTTCTTCGAAAGGGCAAGTACATTGGCACCGTCGAAACCAAGGATGTCACCATGGAGCAGCTGTCTGCCATGATGGTCGGTCGTAATGTAAACTTCCATGTGGAAAAGCAGCCTGCCACCCCCGGTGAGCCTGTACTCTCCGTCAGGAATATGACAGTCGCTTCCAAGGTCCACAAAAATAACGCCGTTAAGGGCGTAAGCTTCGATGTCCACCGTGGTGAGATCGTCTGCATTGCCGGTATCGACGGCAACGGTCAGACCGAGTTTGTCTACGGTCTGACCGGTCTTGAGCCGCTTGTAGACGGAAGCATCACCCTTGCCGGCAAGGACATTACCAAGTCCTCCATCCGTTACAGAAGCACTCACGGCATGTCTCACATCCCCGAGGACCGCCATAAGCATGGTCTGGTTCTGGATTACACGCTGGAGGATAACATGGTGCTGCAGCGCTACTTTGAGCCTGAGTTTACCAGAACCGGCTTCCTCCGTCGGAAAAACATCCGCAGCTATGCCGAACGTCTCATCGAGCAGTACGACGTACGCTCCGGCCAGGGACCCATTACCGCCGCGCGCAGCATGTCCGGCGGTAACCAGCAGAAGGCCATCATTGCCCGTGAGATTGACAAAAATCCTGAGCTTCTGGTCGCTGTACAGCCCACACGTGGTCTGGATGTCGGCGCGATTGAATATATCCATAAGCAGCTGGTTGCCCAGCGTGACGCCGGCAAGGCAGTGCTTCTGGTCTCCCTTGAGTTGGATGAGGTCATGGATGTTCCTGACCGGATCCTTGTCATGTATGAGGGTGAGATCGTCGGCGAGCTGGATCCCAAGACAACTACCGAGGAAGAACTTGGCCTCTATATGGCCGGCGCTAAGAGAGATGAGGTGACGGTATGAAAAAAATCCTGAAAAACGCAGGTGTACAGTCCCTGATCGCATCTCTGATCTGTATCATTCTGGGTATGCTGATCGGTTATATCGTCCTGCTGTTTATCAACCCGGCTGGTGCTTCTGAAGCCATCATTGACATCATAAAGAACTTCTTCACCTATTCCAAGGCAAACCTGCAGCTGAAAAACTTCGCCAACACACTGGCCAAGACCGCTCCCCTGCTGATGTGCGCACTGAGCGTACTGTTTGCCTATAAGGTTGGCCTGTTCAACATTGGTGCTGCCGGACAGTATGTCGGCGGTACCTGCGCATGCCTGTATGCCGCGCTGGCATGGGGCTGGGGTTGGTTCCCCTGCATGCTCTTCGCCATCGTCGCAGGTGCCCTCATGGGCGTTATCGTCGGCGTGCTGAAGGCCTACTGCAATGTCAACGAGGTTATTTCCGGTATCATGATGAACTGGATCTTCCTCTACATTACCAACATGGTGCTGACCACCGTCAAGGAGCAGGCTTCTCCCTATACCCTGCACCTGAAGAGTGAGGCCGCACAGGCGATCCTTCCTCAGCTTGGCCTTGGCTCTCTCTTTGCCGGCAACAGCTATATCGGTCTGGCTGTTCCTCTGGCGATCATCCTTGCCATTGTCATTCAGGTTGTTCTCAGCAAGACCAAGTTCGGCTATGAGCTGAAGGCTACCGGCAACAACAAAAATGCTGCCAAGTATGCCGGCATGGCGGAAAAGCGCAATATCATCGTCACTCTGGCAATTGCGGGCGCTCTTGCAGGTCTGGCTGGCTCCCTGCTCTACCAGACAGATTATGAGCAGTGGTCCTGCACCACCTCCTCTGTCCCCGGTATGGGCTTCAATGGCATTGCCGCTGCCTTCCTGGGTGGTCTGAACCCCATCGGTGCAATCTTCTCCTCCTACTTCATCCAGCACATCACCGCAGGCGGCGCCTATGTTGACAAGAGCATGTACTGCTCTCAGATTTCCGATCTGATCTCTTCGATCATCATCTACCTCTGTGGCTTTGTCGGCTTCATTAAGCTGTTCATGGGCAACCGCATCGCCGCAAGCGAAGAAAAGGCAGCCAAAAAGCTTGCCGCCGCAAATACTAAGGAAGGAGGCGATCAGTAATGTTATTGCTTATTCAGTATACCCTGATCTTCGCCTCTGTTCTGATCCTGGTCGCACTGGGCGGCTGTGTATCAGAACATTCCGGTGTTATCAACCTGGGCCTTGAGGGCATTATGGTCATCGGCGCTCTGGGCGGCGCTCTGGTCATGCGTTACCTTTCGCTCTCTGTCCCTGCTCCGCTCTTCATCCTGCTGGTCATTCTGGGCTCCATCCTCTTTGGCCTTATTTACTCTGCGCTGCTGGGTGTCGCCGCCATCAATTTTAAGGCTGACCAGACTATCGTCGGTACCGCTATGAACATGCTGGCTACCGCAGCCGCAACCGTTCTTGTAAAGGCCATCAACACCGCTGCAAATCCCGATGACGTCTCCTCTACCATCCAGTATGTGGATGCCAAGAAAAAGTTCCTGATCAACATCGGCAGCTTTGAATTCAACTGGTTCATGGTTGTGGCTCTCGCTGCTCTGGTGATCGTCTTTATCCTGCTCTATAAGACCAAATTTGGCCTACGTCTGATGGCCTGCGGTGAGCACCCCGCTGCTGCAGATTCTGTGGGCATCAACGTTTACAAGATGCGCTGGGCCGGCACCCTGATTTCCGGTGTGCTCGGTGGTCTCGGTGGTATCTGCTACATTCTTGCCGGTGTTTCTGAATGGAAATTTGAAAACGGCGTTGCCGGCTTTGGCTTCCTGGCTCTGGCTGTTATGATCTTCGGCCAGTGGAAGCCCACTAAGATTGCACTTGCAGCACTGCTCTTCGGCCTCTTCCGTGCTCTGAGCAATGTCTATATCGGCTTTAGCTTCCTGACCGCTCTGAACATTCCCAGCCAGGTTTACAACATGATGCCCTACATTATCTCCCTGCTGGTGCTTGCGTTCACCTCCAAGCATTCCAGAGCGCCTGCCGCAGAAGGCATTCCATACGACAAATCAAGCAGATAATCCTAACATAAAAAATTCCGGCTGCGCGTGCAGCCGGAATTTTTTCATATATTCATTTCGATGCCACGCGGGCACCAAACTCCATCAGGATCCCAAGTACCAGCTGTATCAGCACCAGTGTTTGCGGTGCCGGGATTGCAGTACCATGAAGCATAGCGGAGATGGATTGTAAGGTAAGCACAAGGGTCACAAACATAGAGCAGACTGTAAACACAATTCCAAAGCGATAGACACGCCGTGCGCCCACAATAGTTTTCCCAAGGCCGGTCAGTCCGTCCTTCAGTACATAGCCACAGACGCTTGCCTCACGGAAGGTCTTCTTCGCGGAAAGTCTGCGACGTGTCGCAGCCTTGGGACAGGTAATGCGTTTCCCCGTAGTATGGAAGTTGTCTGTGATAAATCTGGGGTTAACATAAAAGTTCCGTGCAGTGATCAGCGTGGTCAGCATCGGCTCCCCTGCTATCTCCTGCATGACCCGGTTTGCTCCGCGCTGCTGTGCGTAGCTGATAAAGAATTCCGCAGCCAGCAGCCCGTTGACTGCCATATAGACAGAATAGCTTTCATCTGTTTTCGGTACGGTAACACCACAAAGGCGCATATAATCGGCAGACCCGATATTAACGACCTCATTATGAATGATCCCACGGATACCGCCCTCCTCCGGCCGCAGCCCTGTCACATACATCTGTGCCCCCTGGCACTCCCTTAGCAGAGCGGCAAACGCAACCTCCAGCCCAACATCTGCCTCCAGCAGAATGCTGGCAGCGTAGGAGATCATAGTACTGTCCGGCGCATTAGTATAGGACCGGAAGCCGGTACAGGCAACCGTCTCGGTCGGAAACAGCTCCCGGTCCCCGATCAGGAGTGCCTTTTTGCCCGAAAGCTGTTTCATGCCGAACCAGCCGGCAACCACACCTTTTCTGCTGAGATTCCGCGACAAAAGCTCCCAGGGGCGGGCACAGCAGCCAACAAGCGCAACCGGCATGCCAACACTCAGCAGCGTTACAAGGACCTTCAGATAATTCTGAGACAGTCTGGCTGCCAGATAGGCACTGATGATCAGCATTAAAGCTGCCCATATCACATTAAAGGGAACATACAGCGTATGCCAGACATCCGGGTAGGCCAGATGTCTCACAAGGCCCTCCACATCAGATCTGCCTCTGCCGATTCCCGGGGCACCGTCCCAGCATTTTTCGGCAACCCGGATCCCATCCCGCCGGCGGTCAGATGAAACCGCACGGACCGACCGAAGTCTTGTCGTGTCATCCTTCATTGCATAAATGCCACAGGCACACCAGGACATGGTCAGCAACGGTAGCAGTGTATCCTCATCCTTCAGATACCATGTCTCCATCAGGGACAGAACCGTTACTGCAAAAAGCATGGTTTCAAGGGAATAACGCATATAACGGATATCCCGCAGACCACGCCAGACCGACTGCCAGTTGACCAGCATACTCAAAAACGCCATCATTACAGAAATATAAAGACCGCTACTGCCGCTCATAAAGCCCAGACTCATCCAACTGTAGCTTCTGCCACAAAGGCACATTGCCATAAGGATCAGAATGATATAGCGGATTCCGTTCAGCGGTCGGTTCACGGAAAGGCGCTTTCCAAGGCGTTTCTGCTCGCTTTTTAAGCCCTTTCCGAAGGCTGGTAAGGCTTCCTCCTGTCGATGCTGAACCTCTTCAAAAAAGACCTTCAGCGAACTGGGCGCATTTACCCTGACCCGGGATCTGCTGATCTTTTTGTAGTTAGTTCCGGGCTTCTGCAGTGGCGCCTTGCGCTTTGCACCTTTGACAGACCTTTCAGCTTTTTCAGCCCTGCGCGACTTTTCCGTTTTTTTGTTTTTTTCAGCCTTTTCGGCCTTTTCGCTCTTTACAGCCTTTCCCTTTGTTTCGGCTTCGTGGTCATCCGTTTTTTGCGGTGGTTCATGGCCAACAGCCTGACGCGGCAGTTCAGCCCCCGCCGCAGCTGAGTTTTCCTCTTCGGAGCTTAGGTTTAAAGCAGCCGGTATATCGTTTGACAGCTCCGGCCCTTCCGCGGAGAATACACTGTCGGGAATCTCCCATTCCACTGCGCCTGTGGAGGTTCTTTCCGGAACGTCATCCGCAACAGCTTTAAATACAGCCGAAAGAATCTCCGAAATTTCAGGCGTGGTCACAGCCGTGGGAACCGGATCCGGTTCATCGTCCGAAAGCTGCCCGCTCTCCTCCGTCGGCTGCGCAGCCGGCTCCTGCTTCTCTTCTACAGGAACGGGAGGGCCTTCCACTGCATTTTGCAGTCCGGAGGCTACAGGATCGTCACCTGTGAGAGTCGGCTCCTGCTCAAGCAGCTTATCTTTTGACATTTGGCATGCGCTCCCCTTCTTCAGGATCTCTGCCGCAGGGCTTCATACAGCATGATGGCACCGGCGTTGGATGCGTTCAGTGAATTGATATGGCCCTTCATGGGAATACTGATCATAAAATCACAGCTTTCAGATACGAGCCGGCCCATCCCGTCACCTTCGGAGCCAATGACAATGGCAACTGCGCCGCTCAGATCTGTTTCAAACAGGGAGGAAGCACCGTCCGCTGCTGTGCCGTAAACCCATACCCCATGCTCCTTCAGGGTATCAATGGCCGAACGAAGGTTGCTGACCCTGGCAATGGGCATATATTCCATGGCACCTGCAGAGGCCTTGGCAACCACAGCCGTCAGCCCGGAGCTGCGCCGTTTTGGGATGATCACGCCATGAGCGCCTGCACATTCCGCAGTTCTGATAATGGCCCCAAGGTTATGCGGATCTGTAATCTCGTCACAGATCACAACCAGCGGCTTCTCCCCCTTATCTTCCGCATTCTTCAAAATGTCCAGCACGGTGCAATATTCCCTTGCGGCAGCCATGGCGATAACGCCCTGATGCGCCCCGGTCTGCGTCATGGTGTCAAGCTTTCTTCTGTCACAGTAGGTCACAACACAGCCGTTCTTCTTTGCAAGAGAAGCAATCCGCCGCAGGGTGCTGTCCGTATCTCCGGACGCAATAAAAACCTTATCGATCGTCCTGCCGGCCTTCAGCGCTTCTGTTACTGCGTTGCGCCCCTCGAGCATCAGCTCCGACTCTCCGTAATTTTCTTTATTCTGCATAAAAGCCTCCGAAAAAGTCCGAAATTAAAGTAATTTTGTATAGAACATATCAATTTATTATACCATGGAAGTATGCTGTCCCGCAACTGTTTTTCATAAAACCCGAATCGAGCGCGTGTTAACAGAAAGTTTACCTCAGTGCAGCTTCCGTTTTATTGTAATTCTTCACTTTCTATGATATATTTATAAACACTTATGATTATTTAGGAGGTGTACGCTTGAGCACACCAGATAACAACGATCGTCAGAAAAAGACTGGCGGAAATAACAACAACAGTAATCGAAAAAATAACGACTCCGACAATACGCCAAAGCCCAACAGGATCATTGCCGGAATCCTTGTTGCCGTTGCCATCGTCGTGATCATCAATATGCTTTATAACAGCTACGTCAATTCCCTGACCGAGGAGGTTCGGTACGATGAATTCGTTACCTGGCTGGAGGAAGACCGGATTGAAGAGGTAGAGATTGAATCTGACAGACTGCTGATCCTGACGAAGGAAGAAGCCGGTAAGGATGAAACCGACAGGACCTATTACTACACCGGTTATCTTGATAATGATGAGCTTGTTTCCATGCTGGACGAAGCCGGGGTACAGTATTACGGAGAGATTGAGGACACCATGTCTCCCATCCTCACGATCCTGCTGAGCTATGTATTGCCCTTTGTCATCATTTACCTGCTCTTCGGTCTGCTGATGCGTAAGGTTGGCAGCGGCGGCTTTGGCGGTACAATGTCCATTGGGCAGAGCAAAGCAAAGGTATATATGGAAAAAGAAACCGGTGTCACCTTTGCCGATGTTGCCGGACAGGATGAAGCCAAGGAATCCCTGCAGGAGATCATAGATTTTCTGCACAATTCAGAGAAATACGCAGAGATTGGCGCCAAAATTCCCAAGGGTGCCCTGCTTGTAGGCTCTCCCGGTACAGGTAAAACACTCCTGGCTAAGGCTGTTGCCGGTGAGGCCGGTGTTCCCTTCTTTTTCATCTCCGGCTCAGACTTTGTGGAAATGTTTGTAGGCGTAGGCGCAAGCCGTGTACGTGACCTGTTTGCGCAGGCTGCCAAACAGGCCCCCGCGATCATCTTCATCGATGAGATTGATGCCATCGGTAAGAGCCGTGACAACCGTCTCGGCAGCAATGACGAACGGGAACAGACACTGAACCAGCTGCTCTCTGAGATTGACGGCTTTGATTCCTCCAAGGGTGTTGTCATACTGGCGGCTACAAACCGTCCGGAGATTCTGGATAAGGCGCTTCTCCGTGCAGGACGTTTTGACCGTCGGATCATTGTGGACAAGCCCAACCTTGCCGGCCGTCTGCAGACGCTGAAGGTGCATACCCGGAACATCAAGCTGACCGAGGATGTCGACCTGAACCGTATTGCTCAGGTTACTGCCGGCGCTGTAGGCGCTGACCTTGCAAATCTTGTTAATGAGGCTGCGCTCCGCGCTGTTCGCAATGGCAGAAAGGCCGTAAATCAGGAGGATCTGCTGGTTTCCTTTGAGGTTGTCATCGCCGGTACCGAGAAGAAGGGTACCGTCCTCACTGATATCGAAAAGCGGATCGTATCCTATCACGAGGTAGGCCATGCCCTGGTGGCTGCTTTGCAGAAGCATTCCGCACCTGTGCAGAAGATTACCATTGTCCCCCACACCTCCGGCGCTCTGGGCTATACCCTGCAGATGGAGGAGGAAGAAAAGTTCCTGAACTCTAAGGAAGAGCTCATCACAGAGCTTCGGACGCTTCTGGGTGGCCGTGCTGCCGAAGAACTGGTCTTTGGCACCTCTACCACCGGTGCAGCCAATGATATTGAACGTGCAACCAATCTGGCCAGGAAGATGATCATGCAATTTGGTATGAGCTCGCGCTTCGGTCTGATGGCACTGGCCACAACCAACAGCGAATACCTGAGCGGTCAGACCTCTGTCAACTGTGCTGAGTCTACCGCAGCAGCAGCAGATGAAGAGGTCCGCCTCCTGCTGGAGCAGTGCTACCGTGAGGCGATAGAAATGCTCCGTGAGAATCGCAGTGATCTGGACGAGATTGCGCTGTTCTTGCTCACCAAGGAGACCATCACCGGAGACGAGTTTATGGCCTTCCTGAAAAAGCCGGAGCTTCTTGAAGAGGCCACCGAGGTAACCGATGCGGCCAGTACCCCGGAACCCAGTGACGTTCCTGTTTCATCCGCCCCATCCGCCCCATCTGCCGAAGATGCCATGGATACCGAAGCACCTTCCACCGCAGAGCCCATTTAACCTTATCATCCTGCAGGCGCATCAGGCAACTGATACGCCTGCTACTCTACCACCCCGGAGGTAATATCATGATTCAGTTCAATCCGGATGCCTGTATCGGTTGTAGCCGTTGCCTGCAGGACTGCTTTCCCCATGCACTGAGCATGGAAGACGGCCGCCCTTCACTCACCTATCCTGAATTCTGCCTGCGCTGTGGGCACTGTATTGCGGTATGTCCTACCGGCGCTGTTACCGATGACGAGCTGGATATGGCAGAGAGCGTCCCCGTTGGTTCCCACCTGAAGCCGGAGGAACTGCTGCTCCAGATGAAGTCCCGCCGTTCCTGCCGTCATTATAAGGCGACACCTGTTCCAAAGGAGGTCCTTCTGCAACTGGTCAATGCAGCACGCGCCTGTCCTACGGCAAAGAATCTGCAGGATATCCGCTTTATCTCTGTTACGGGACAGATCAGCGCTCTGCTGGATGCTACGCTGGAAACACTCGGCGAGGTTGGCCGGACACAGGCACAAACCGCCACGGACCCAAATGAACTGCGTCGCGCAAATAACTTTATCAGCTGGTATAGACAACGCAGCAGTGATGCCTCCTTTGATCCGCTCTTCTTCCATGCGCCGCAGCTGCTGATCTTTGTCAGCTCAGCCGAAAGTGCTCGAGATACTGCCGCCGCCGCAGCCTATGCCGAGCTTATGGCTTATGCCTGCGGTTTGGGTGCCCTTTACAGCGGGTACTTTACCGCATGTGCTGACAGTCCGCGCATTCGTCAGCTTCTGCAGTTGGCGGAGCACGAGCATGCCATTCGCTGTCTGGTCCTGGGCTACCCGGATATTCACTTCCGCCGTACAGTCCCCAGAAATCCTGTCAATCTTACAGAGCTATAACCCGGTACAAACTCCATGTGCGCCGCAGGGCCTGTATGTTTTCGGTTTTCTAATCGGAATGCCTTGACAAGCAGGCTCTGCGGCGTTATAATAAGTTCATCATATGAACACTTGTTCAATCATTTAAGGAGTGACCTTCTATGAAGAAAACATACAAAATTGAAGTCGACTGTGCAAACTGTGCCAATAAAATGGAAACAGCCGCAAACAAAACCGACGGTGTCAAACATGCTGTGGTAAACTTTATGGCACTGAAGATGACTGTAGAATTTGAAGACGGGGCCTCTCCCGCTGATGTAATGCCTCTGGTTCTGAAGAATTGCCGCAAAGTTGAAAGTGACTGCGAGATTTTCTTCTGAGCACTTTCTCCCTTAAACACGGATCGCCGCCCCATTGGGGCGGCGATCCTAATATTTTTCACAATAAAATGCCGTTCATTTGCGCTTGTTCAGCTTATGCTTGGATCCGTCTGCCTCCTGGACAACGATCGTATCCAGCTGGCCCTGCAGGTTCGCGCGTACGGCTGCGATATATTCCTTTCGCAGCTGATCACGTTCCAGAATTTCTTCCGGTGTCAGCCCTTCTGACTTTGCCTTACGGGCAAGCGCATTGATGCGAGCAATTCTTGACTGTTCCATCATTTGTCTCCTTTTCCATGGAAATAACTGCTACTTCATTACCGTCGGCAGCTTCTCCGGTCACCCTGAAGCCGATCCGTTCAAAGAAGCGCCGGAGCTCTGCCGGAGCCTCAACCATTGAACGTTCCATGCCAATGCAGGCGGCTTTATAATCCAGCACCTTCACGAGACCGTCTCCAATCCCCTGCCTGCGGTATTTTTTCAGTACGCATATCCGATCAAGCTTTGCCTTCCCCGGGCCGCCATAGGCCAGTCTTCCCGACGCAACAGGGATATCATTCAATAATAGTGCCAGCTGATAGGAATAGGCATCCATAAAATCCCTGTCCTGTTCATTACTCCAGCCCATTTCCTCCTGAAATACAGCCTTACGTACATCAGCCGCCTGGGGATTACTTTCTCCGGGGCGGGTCCATACAGATGTGATCATAGCTGTCCTCCTTACAGATAACGTTCGATCGTAACCGAAATCCGGTCTTTCTTTGTTATGCCATTAACCGCAGACAGCCTGACCTTGCCGAGGCCCCGGGCGGAAATAACTGTGCCTTCCTCCAGAAGCCTGTCTGCTTTTGTAACCGGCAGGTGATCCACCTCGACTCTGCCAGCGGCGATCAGTGTCTGCGCCTTGCTGCGTCCGATCTGAAAACCTGAGGCCATCAGGCTGTCTAAGCGCAATGAGGCCACTGTATCATGGATTATTTTGGTTTTCTGTTTCGGTACTACAACCTCGGATAGTGGGATAGCGCGCAGACGTATACGCGCCCGCCCAATGGACGTCAACTGTGAGAGCAGATAGGGCGCGATCTCTGTGGTGACCATAAAGTCGCAGAAGCCCTCAGATAGCAGGATATCGCCTAGCACCTCACGCTTTATGCCCTGACCAAGAATACCCCCAAGGAAATCCCGGTGAGTGAGCGTATCATAGCTTGAAATTTCGGCGCGCAGGCAGGTAACAGGACTATCTTCTCCGCTGAGGTATTCACCGGCATCATAATAATCAGGAATATAAACGGCAACTGCACGCTCTGCACCCTCATAGCCGCCAAAAAAGGATGCTCCGGAAATATTTGCCCCCAGCATCAGTTTTTTAACAAGCTCCTGCTCCCGGCCAGTCAGGAAGGCCGTTGACCCCGGCACATTTTTACGCTCAGCCTTTCCAAGCCTGTCAAGCGCTCTGGCAAGAAGGAGTTCATCCTCAGAGGAAGCCGCCAGTGACCCGATCAGCTTTGCTTTATCCACGATTTCACCGCCTTTTTGCTTATTATACCACAGATGTCATGGCGTTTCCATAACGCATTAGACTGATTTTCTGCCGTACCGGAGCGGTTCAGTCCCGGCTGTCTGCGTCCGTAGACATTCAGGTATTTCAGAGAAGAAATTCGATTTTCGCAGTTCTTTATGATTCAGTGCAGCACAAGTAAATTGAATTCCAAGCTGTACAGGCAGTCCGCAAAAAGGACCGCCCGCACGGGGGCGATCCTTTTACGAACGTACGCTGTTGCTGAAAGCTCCGCTTCTGCCTGAGCCAATGTAATTTACTGTGCTTTTTTACATCCTGCCACTGCACCGATCGCCACAAAGAGGAGACCCACACCAATGCCGAGGAACAGTGAATCAAAGGGAAGGCTCATAGCCTTTCCGGCAAACACCGCGATCGGTCCGGTGATAATGGACACAAGTGCCCATTTGTGGTTGACCTTACCCGGGAAGAAGAGCGCAGCGCAAAGGCATGCAAATACAGCCGCCGCCCGAAGGCCCATGGACATAAAGGCGAAATTCAGGATCATATCGCCAAGGGAGCCCATGGAAAGCACGCAGGCCAGCGCAAGCACGATCACCATCCAGGTCCTGCCCATAAACTTCTGCTTCTGGGGACCATCAAACCGATGCGTAAAGCGATTCAGTACGTTTTCATTCAGCACAAAGGAAATACCAAGTGCCAGACCTGCTCCGGTACCAACTACCGCAATGAACAGTGCGCCCAGAACGATTCCACTCAGTGCGGAAGGCAGATAGTTCGTAACAAAGGTAGTCAGTGCGGTTTTTGCGGCAATATCCGGGAAATTTGCGCGCATATAGAGGCCTACCAGAATACCGCCAATGCCGATGGGCGGGATCATAAAGGTAGAGATCAGGGCGCCGGTTCTTGCACTGCGGTCTGTTTTTGAAGAAAGAACCGCAGAGGCATAGGTCTGTGTCGTAAGAACGCCCAGCAGCAGGGAAACACCTGCGCCAACATCCGTGCCAAGCCCACGTGCAAAGAGGCTGAAGAATTGAATATTGTCCGGGTTGTCGATTCCCTTTACCATATCCACAAAGCCACCGACACCGCTGCACTTGATCAGGACAATGATTGCGCAGGCCACCATGGAGATGTAAAGCAGGCACAGCTTCAGGATTCCGACCATACCGGCACCCTTCTGGCCACCGATCACCACGTAGAGGATCATAAAGATCATGGAAATGATCAGTTCCCAGTAAAGTCCAAGCGACGGAAATAGCACCGCAAGAACCGCTGAAGCTGCGATCATCTGGGAAATGATATTGATAAAGGTGCCAACCGTGTTCAGGATTGACGCTGCCATACCGGCAGATGCACCAAATTCATTTTCAACCATACTGATGAGCGTCTTTCCACCATTATGGCGCAGAGGACCGACAAAGCCCAACGCCAGCACCAGGCAGGCAATACCGCCACCCAGCGTAAACCACCAGGCAGACATACCATAGTTATAGGCAAGCTGAGCGGTACCTACGGTAGACGAGCCGCCAACCAGCGTACCCATGATAATACCGGCAGTAACAACAGCACCGTTTTTACTGCTACCAGACTTGCCTTTCGTTCCGGAATAAATACTTAATGCCAGAATCAGGACTACGGTTACAATAACTCCGACAAGTTCCCAAACATTCATTTCAAACACCTTAAATCATTCAAAAAATATAAACGGCCAGACCCAGGTTTCCCTGAGTCTGGCCGGCTTTCTGTGGAGGATGCTATCAGGCAGGATAGCGGTACACAAAAACAGCAGAATATGCAGTTTTGCAGGAGCTGCTATCCCCTGCTTCCGGGTCCGTAACACCGAAACGGCACCGATCGTGCACAGGTGTCAGGTCAGAAACAACAGAACAGCTGCCCAAAAACAGGCTCTGTGAGATCAGACAGGATCAGACAGGAACTTCTTCTCAAGACGGAATACCTCAAACAGCTGCTTGTCGCGCTTGGTCTTCAGCTCGTCAATATCAACGTCTGAGTAATCATAGAAGCCCTTACCGGTCTTAATGCCGAGCTCGCCGGCTTCCACGTGTGCAGCAAGGGTAGCAGGCATCTCGTCGCCGTTCACAGGCATGGTGTAGCTCTTATTCTTATAGTTGTTCGCAGTCATATCAAGGCCGCCGAAGTCAGCACGCTTGCAGAGGCCCAGAACACAGGCTCTGGGAATGAAGGAAGCCTTGGCAGCGAGGTCAATCGCTTCAGCATCGCAGTAGCCGTTATCCAGCAGATAGAACACCTCGCGGTTCAGGCACTGCTGCAGTCTGTTCACGATGTAGCCACGGATGAACTTCTTCATAAGAACGGCTGTCTTACCGCACTTCTTAAGGAGCTCGATCGCGATCTCTGCATACTCATCGGGTGCCTGCTCGCTCTTCACAACCTCAACGAGGGGGATCAGCTGAGGAGGTGCATACCAGTGGCAAATGATCTGCTGGGGCAGCAGCTGCTCAGGAACAACCTCAAAAATATTCATAGCAGAGGTGTTGGAGGCAATGATGACGTCTGCGGGAACGCAGGCTGCCAGCTGCTGGTAGAGGGCGACCTTTGCATCACGGTTCTCAACAATGGTCTCCTGAATGAAGTCAGCACCTGCAACTGCCTCTTCAACAGTCAGCTCAAAATTGATGCGGCCATAAATCTCATCAACCTCTTCTGGCTTGATCTCACCTTCCTCTGCGAAGGTCTCGAGCTGTGTCTTCAGGGCTGCCTTAGCCTTTTCACGGGTGCTTTCGGAACGGGTCCACATGGTGACCTGATAACCGCCCATGGCATAGGTCTGTGCGATACCGGGGCCCATGGTGCCGGCACCGAGGACGGCAATCTTCTTGATATCATTTAATGTTTTCATGCTAAAATACCTCTTAATCCGTACATCTGCCCCACAGGAAACCTATGGGGCAGATCAGTCTATTCAGATTACAGTGAAATCCCTGTCAGGGAAATTACCACTGGGTGCCCTCTTCCCAAGCGCAGAGACGGACCATGCCGCCGTCAGCAGCTTCGCAACGGAAGGGGAATGCACTGATAGTCAGGCGCTTGCCGGTAACCTTGTCAATGTCGCCGCCGGCATTCTCAACAGCCATAACACCGTGCTGAGCAAACAGACGATGGCAGGGCTCGTAGTCGGGATAATCGACATCGATGTCACGGCCGGTAGCGAGCTTGTAGTTCTTAGCAAGCCAGGGCATCTGCTCAGCAACAGGGCAATGCCATACGACTGCATCGGAAGCACCGTAGGTACCGGAGATACCCTTGATCTTCTTCTCGAACATCAGCCACTTAGCGAGCTCGGGGCCGTTGCCGGGATAGTAGTTGAAGTACTTATCGTTGTTGATTCTCCAATAACGATGGAAGCCGGTGTTCAGCACAACCCAGTCGTTGGGGCGGATCTCAAGGCCGTCCTTATCCAGAGCAGCCTGAACCTCTTCAGGAGTGATCTGGTGCCAGATGGGGCCCTTCTGGACGCCGGGGATCTCGGCATACTCACCCATGCGGGCAGGATCGCCGTCACATGCATTGAAAGCAGCCTCAAACTCATCGTAGAGATAGGTCAGGTCAACGACAACGCCGGAGCCGATGCAGTGCTCGAGAGGAAGCTCAGCCAGGGTGTAGCCATAGCGCTCACGATCAACCTCTTCTGCATGCAGAGTGTGGTTGGGAGCATCCATATGGGTAGCAGCATGCAGAGTGCCGGTGTAGGTGCAAGTACGCTTATGGAAGCGCTCGAGGTACTGGCCGCGGGGGAAGGTCAGGTCGGAACGTGCACCGGGGAAGGGCCACAGGGGAGTATCCCAGCCCCAGGGCTGGCTCAGGTCATAGATCTTGGGCATCTTATCGGTTTCGAGATAGAATTCTTCTTTACGAAGGGGCATGTATGCCATGATATATTCCTCCAATTCAAAATTTGTCAATTTGATGATACACCTTGGAATAGTTCCAAGGTCAAGGGCTTCTTTCCGGGAAACTGCCGCTTTTTTTGCAGCAGTCCAGGCGGTAGTAACGGATTCCGATTGACTTTTTTCCTAAAATGCATGATAATTAAATAAGAATAACAGGAGGTATCTCCATGAAATATAAAATCGGAGATGTCGCAAAGATTCTGGGCATTTCCCCTGATCTTCTGCGCTATTATGAAAAAAAAGGCGTTGTCAAGCCTCTGAAGGACAAGGACAACGATTACCGCTATTACGACTTCTGGGATATTAACTTTCTGCTGGACTGTCTCTGGTTCAAGAATTTCGGATTTTCCATCCTGCAGATTTCAGACATGGTCAAGCCGGATTCCATTGAAAGTCTGAACGAACTGTTTCTTGACAAGGAGGACGAGCTCCGGGCATCTATCTCCAGGAGCCAGATGCTGTTGCATCGCTCTGAAGAGCACCGGCACGAACTGATCCGTGCCCAGAAGCTTGTAGGCGTCTGCGAGATTGTGGAAAGTCCGGACTATTACCGTTACCTGAACCGCTACACAGATACCTACGACAATTCCCCCACTCTGCAGCGGCTCAGCCATGACTGGCTGGAGCTAATGCCCTTTACACACCGCTGTTTTGAGGTCTCTGAAGACGAGCTTGTCAGCACTGACGGCAAGGATTACGCCTGGGGGCTGAGCCTCGACCGGAAGTATGTTGAAACCCTCCAGGTCAGCACTGAGCCACCGGTTGTCCACATTGCACCACATCGCGCCCTGCATTCTGTATTTACCAGCTCCGGTAAGGGCAATTTCTCACCGCAGCAGATGCATTTTATGGTGGAATACTGCGAAGCACACAACCTGAGGATCTGTGGCCCGGCCAGAGGAAACCTGCTCTGCTCCATCGCTTATGGTGATGAGCTCACCGGTTATTTTGAGGTCTGGATCCCAATCCAGGACTGATCCTGATATTTTAAGTGCCCGGTTCCAAATGGGACCGGGCACCTGTCGTATTCTCAGTTACTCTTATGAAAGCGTTCAAGGCATTGCGCAAACTGCTCCACCGCCGGATTTTCATGTTTTTCATACCAGAAGCACAGAAGGTCCTCATTCCTGCCCACCGGATAACACAGCAGATCACTGCCCAGAGTTACCCTGCTTAGCATGGTGGAAACCATAACCCCCTGCCCCAACTCCACTGCCATGTAGGCCGATTCCAGGTTTGGCGCTATAATGAGCTTGGAGGGCTCAAAGCCCAGCTCTCTGCATTGCCGGTGCGCACGGTAACGACTTTGGGACAGTGCCTCATGAGAGGCTGCAGCCTTGATAAAGGGCTCCTCCCGAAAATCCTCTGCAGTAGCGCCCGGAACTGCCTTCGGGTTATCTGCGGATACCAGCAGGACCAGTGGTGTTTCCAATATCTTCATGCTTTTCAGCCCGGACTCCTGCGGCGCAAACTCCCGATAGGTGATGATCAGATCCAGCTTGCGGGACAGTAGCAGTTCATTCAGCTCCTGCTGGGGCTGTCGTTCTCCGTCAAATTGCATATCCGGACGCAGTTGCTTCAGCTCCTTTACTGCGTTTCCGATCCCGGAGGAAAGATCCAGCCACTCCAGATAGCCGATCCGCAGGGAATTGTAGAGCTTGCGGTAATAATTCTGTGTTTCCTGCAGGGTCTGCTCATAGCGGTCTGTCATCTCTGTGAACAGCCGGTAAAAATTCTCACCCGCAGTGGTCATCTCCACATAATGATGGGTACGCCGGAAGAGGCGGAAGCCCACATCCTCCTCCAGCTTTGCGATGTATTTGCTGACGGACTGCTGACTTGTGTAAAGGATCCGTGCTGTCTCTGTAAAGCTCAGTGTTTCACACAGTGTGATAAAGCATTTGATGGACGTTTCATTGATCATGGTATCCCCTCCCACTATTGTGAACTATGTTACAACAGAATTTTGTAAAACGCAAATATTACAACCATATATTGTCCTCAGGCATGGAAATGGAAGCCCTGACCGAAAACAGTCGCGCTGCAAAGCAGTTTTGCAGCGCGACTGTTTTATTTTCATCTGTTATTTCATCTGTCTGCGCATCTCTTCGTAATTGGTCCAGATCATTTTTGCCGCATTGGCAAGTGCCTTTTTCATGTGCCCCTGGTACTTATAGCTGATCAGATCTGCCATAGCATCGGCACCGCGGTTCATATCAAAGCCAACAAAAAGATCTGTGACAAATTCCTTTGCCAGCGCAGTAGCCAGTGTACATTCAACCTTTTGCACAACGCCTGTATTCATATCCACCACAAAGACCAGCGCCAGTTCCTCATACAGTTTCTGCGCAGTTGTATTGGAAGGCATACGGGCATAGCCCGAAAACAAAACCAGATCCATTTCATTCTCCCCTGTTCCGATTTTCGGATTGTCTCATTGACCATACAATGCTATGGGCGGATTGTACCACACAGCCTTATAGAAAGTCAAGTAGCTCAGAGTCCTCTCAGCCACTCACTGCGGATCCGAACAGACCCCTTCACTGCCCCGTCGATCAGAGACAAAAGCCTTTCCCGTTCCTCGTTCAAAGTTCCCTTCAGCGGCAGGTAATTGGACGCATGGTCTGAGGTAAAATGCATACCGGAAACCGCAAGCTTCCGGATCAGCTCCGCAGTCTCAAGCAGGCTTTCCCGGGCATCGAGCACCTGGAATTCTCCTCTAAGCGCCTGATCGCCCAGCTTTGTCCCTGCTACCGGGGTGTAATTCATTGCCGACAGGTGGGCAGGCTGCATTTCATTGATCAGCTTTGCGGTTTCTGCAGCATTCGTCATGCTCTGCTGCTTTCCGCCGAGTCCGATCAGAATAATTGCCCATAGATCTATCCCGGCCTTCCGCAGATTCGTGCCCGCAGTCAGCATTTCTTCGCGGTTGACTCCTTTGTTTGTGCTATGCAGCAGGGAATCCATCCCGGTCTCAACGCCAAGATAGGCCCGGCCCAGTCCAGCCTCATGCAGCAGCGCCAGCTCCTCCGGACTTTTTCTTAATGTGCTTTTCGGCCCCGCATAGGTGGAGATCAACCGGCACTGCGGAAAGGACCTGCGGATTGCTCCGAGGATTTCCAGCAGGTCTGCCGTATCCATGGCAATGGCATCCCCATCGCAGATAAAGACCTTTTCGTACGTATTGTCATAGCGCGCCATCTCATAGATATCCGCCAGGATTTCCTGCAGAGGACGTACGCGAAAGCGCTTCCCCTTATACATCCCGCAAAAGGTACAGCCGTTGTGACTGCAGCCGATGGTGGCCTGTACCAGAAAGCTCCGCCATTCTCCGGGCGGCCGGTAAACCGGTTCATCATATCTGATCATATCCGTATCCCCTTATACGCCGCTGTCACGGTGTGAATTTCTCTGGATCACGCGCAGGAATATCTTACCGTATTTCTGATATTTTGCAGGCGTGACACCCGGCAGCTGTAGCATTTCATGCTCTGTTTTCGGCTTTTCTGAGGCCATGGCCTCCAGCGTCCGGTCGTTAAAGATCAGGTCGGACGGCAGTCCCGTTTTTTCGCAGAAATCAGTACGTACACTGCGCAGCATCTCGTAGAGTGTCCGTTCCTTTTTGCCACTGTAGGATGTATTGCCAAGCTTCAGGGCCGCAAGGATCCTGTTCTTCGTGCTGCAGCCACCGCAGTTCCCACATTGTTTTGGGGAATCCTCCCCAAAGTAGCCCAGGATCGCGTGCCGCAGGCAACCACCACCGGTACAATAGGCAGTCATCTTTTCCAGCCGTTCGTACTCCAGCTGCTTCTGCCGCTGGGCCAGATCAGGCGGCAGCGTGCTGTTCTCGGCAGATTTTTCAATCATGAATTCCGCTACATGGATATCTGCCGGGCTGAACAGCAGCAGACAATCTGCCCTGGAGCCGTCCCGCCCGGCACGTCCGGCCTCCTGATAATAGGACTCCATGTTTCTGGGCATATTGTAATGGACCACATAGCTCACATTGGACTTATCGATGCCCATGCCGAAGGCATTGGTCGCCACCATGATCTTCAGCCGGTCATACTGAAAATCCTCCTGTGCCTGGCGCCGTTCCTCCTCCTCCAGTCCGGCATGATACCTGCCTGCCTGAAGGCCCTGTTCCTGCAGAAATGCAGTAACCGTTTCAACATTTTTGCGTGTAGAGCAGTATACGATCCCGCTCTTCCCTTCATTCTGCCGGATAAAGCTCAGCAGGGCTTCTTTTTTATCCTCCGGACGCTTTACATCAAAATACAGATTTTCCCGGTTAAAGCCCGTTACAGCAAATACGGGGTCTGAAAGGCCCAGCAGCTTCAGCACATCGTCCTTTACTGCAGGCGTAGCTGTTGCCGTAAAGGCAGCCAGTACAGGGCGGTTTGGCAGACTATTTACAAAGGATGCAATTGACCGGTAGGACGGGCGGAATTCATGCCCCCACTGGGAAACACAGTGGGCCTCATCCACGGCAACAAGGGAAATATCCGCCTCCCGGGCAAAATGCCGGAAGTCCTCGGTATTGAGCCGTTCAGGCGCAACATAGATGATCCTGTACATACCATGCCTTGCATTGTCCAGCGCCCGCAGATACTGGTTAAAGGTCAGTGAGGAATTCAGATACGCACCACGGATCCCGGCCTCCTTCAGCGCACGGACCTGATCCTGCATCAGGGAGATCAGCGGCGAGATGACCAGTGTGATACCAGGAAGCATCAGGGCCGGCAGCTGGTAGCACATGGATTTTCCGGCGCCTGTCGGCATAATGCCCAGAACGTCCCGGCCGTCAAGGATCCCGCCGATCAGCTTCTCCTGCGCCTCCCGGAATTCCGAATAGCCGAAATATTGCTTCATCAGCCGCTTTGCTTCTTCAATCCGTTCACTCATCGGCATGCCGGATCTCCCTGATGTTTTTTTCAAACTTTACACGCGCGCCGAACACCTCATGACCGCAGCCGCAACAGCGAAGCCGGAAATCCATTCCGGTACGCATGACATACCATTCCTTACAGCCGCAGGGATGCGCTTTCTTCATCACCAGCGTATCGCCGACTCGAACATCCATAAATACACCTCAGTTTATCGTTTGGGTTACTACCCGATTAATCCTTACTCTGTGCTTTGACCCGATCCCAGTACTTCTTTGCAGCCTGTTCAGTCTTATTCTGCCCGTACTCGTAATATACAGTTCCATCCAGCTCATCCGGCAGATATTGCTGGCGGACGTAGTGATTGGGAAACATATGCGGGTATTGATAGGTCAGACCCCGGCCCAGCTTTTTAGACCCGGAATAATGGGAATCCTTCAGGTGTGCGGGGATATCTCCGCTCCGCCCATCCCGGATATCCTTCATGGCCTTATCCACAGCGTTGATCGCCGAATTGGATTTGGGACTGGTGGCCAGCAGGATCGCCGCTTCTGCCAGCGGGATCCGCGCCTCCGGCAGCCCCAGCTGCAACGCGGAATCTACACAGGCTTTTACCACTGTAATAGCCATGGGATAGGCCAGGCCAATATCCTCGGCGGCCATAACCAGCAGGCGCCGGCACGCCGATGCCAGATCTCCACCCTCCAGGATTCTGGACAGATAATGCACAGCAGCGTCCGGGTCTGAACCACGCACGGACTTCTGGAAGGCAGATAAGAGGTCGTAATGACTGTCACCGTCCCGGTCGTACCGGGATGCGGATTTCTGGGTCGCGGCCACCGCATCCGCAAGCGTCACCGGCACCTGCTGCATGCCTCCCCCCGCCGAAAACAGAAGCTCCACCGCGTTCATGGCTTTGCGGATATCTCCGCCGCAGGCCGAGGCAATATGCTCCAGCGCACCGGCTTCAATCTCCGCGGTGACCTGCTCCTTCTGCTCCATCCAGGCTACCGCACGCCGCACTGCCTTCAGAGCGGCCTGCTCATCGATCTGCTTAAATTCAAATACAGTCGACCGGGACAGGATCGCGTTAAAAACATAAAAATACGGATTTTCAGTGGTGGACGCGATCAGGGTCACCTTCCCGTTCTCGATGGATTCCAGAAGAGACTGCTGCTGCTTTTTGGTAAAATACTGGATCTCATCCAGATATAGCAACACCCCTTCCGGCGCCATCAGCGTATCCGGCTGCGCCAGGATTTCCTTGACATCTGCTGTAGAGCAGTTTGTTGCATTCAGCTTATACAGCTTTCGGTTGGTGCTGGCCGCGATGATCCCCGCAACAGTCGTCTTTCCGGTACCGGAGGGGCCGTAAAAGATGAGGTTTGGAATGCGCCCGGATTCGATGATCCTTCGAAGCAGCATTCCTTCTCCGAGAATATGCTCCTGCCCGACGACATCCGCAAGGACCTTCGGGCGCAGTTCATCTGCTAACGGCTGATACATTTTTTCGCCTCCACTCCGTTTAAAAGTCACCCGGTTATTATACCATATCCGAAAAAAGTATGATATACTGAATAAAAAATTTTATGAAGGCAGGTTTCTGCAATGGAAATGGAAGAAAAGGTATCCGCCATACTTGACGGTCTGAAAGCACTGTACCCGGACGCCCTGTGTGCCCTGCATTTTATTAAGGATTATGAACTGATGATCGCGGTACGGCTTTCAGCACAGTGCACGGATGCCCGGGTAAATCAGGTGACCCCTGCCCTGTTCGCAAAATATCCCACGCTTGAGGCCTTCGCCGCCGCAGAGATCACTGATGTGGAGGAGCTGGTCCGCTCCTGCGGTTTTTACCATCATAAGGCCCGGGATATAGTGCTGGCCTGCCGGATGCTACTCAGTGATTTCAACGGGAAGGTTCCCGGTACTATGGAAGAGCTGCTGCGTCTGCCCGGGGTCGGACGCAAGACCGCCAATCTGCTTCTGGGCGACATCTATGGGAAGGAAGGATATGTCTGTGACACACACTGCATCCGGATCTGTGGCAAGCTGGGGCTTAGCACCGGAAAGGACCCTCTCAAAGTAGAAATGCAGCTCCGAAAGATCATCCCGCCGGAGGAGAGCTCGGACTTCTGTCACCGGATCGTCCTGCACGGCCGGGCCGTATGCACTGCCAGAAACCCGAAGTGCAGTCAGTGCCTGCTGGCTCCTTACTGTGATTACTTTACCGGGCCACAGACTGACGGGCGTGCAGACTGAGTCAATTTAACCGATTAAAAGCCGACAGCCTCCGAGAAGGCAGTCGGCTTTTCGATGATCAGCTGTATTGAAATGTCACGCTCTGCCGGCCCGGATTCAGGTTCAGCTGTTTGCACTCTGCCTGAAAAGCTCTGCCACCACAGGCAGGAGTTCGGTAATGGGAAGATGCTGCGGACAGATCCGCTCGCACTTTCTGCAGTGGATACAGTCCTCCGGCTTGCCATGGTCATAGACCGCCAGCTCGTAATAGTAGTTACTGCTCCAGTCAGAAAACCGTTTGCTTGTGTTGAAGCAGGAGAACAGGTTGGGGATCAGGATTTGTCCGGGACATCCCGCAACGCAATATCGGCATCCGGTGCACTGGATCATATCCTGCGCCTTTAAGATCTGGTTTACCTGACCGATCACACGGTACTCTTCCTCGTTCAGGGGTATAAAGTCGCGCATGACGGCAATATTGCTCTCCATCTGGGCCAGATCGCTCATACCGCTGAGTACCACGCGCACACCCTCGAAGGAAGCTGCATAGCGAATGGCATAGTTGGCAGGACATCCACCGCCCAGGCTGTCAAACAGCTGCCGGGCTGTCTCCGGAACATTGGCCAGCACACCACCCTTTACCGGCTCCATGACCAGAATGGGCTTCCCGAATTTACGGCAAACCTCATAGACTGCCATAGATTCGATACTGGGGCTCTCGGCATCAAAATAATTGAATTGGATCTGGACTACCTCAATTTCCGGATGCTCTGTCAGGATCTGCTCCAGAACAGCAGGCTTATCGTGGAAGGATATCCCGACATGGCGGACCTTCCCCTCACGTTTGAGCTCCTGCGCGATCTCATAGGCATGGCAGGCCGTAAACTTTTTATAGACCTCTGCATCCTGCGAGTGCATGAGGTAATAGTCAAAGTATTCCACACCACAGGACTCCAGCTGAGATTCAAAAAGCGGGCGGATGGCCGCTTCATTGGGGAACTGACTGCCTGAAAGCTTATCCGTCAGCAGGAAGGCGTCTCTGGGGTAGCGCTTTACCAGGCACTCCCGGAGCGCTGTTTCGCTCTGCCCACCGATATAAACACGCGCAGTGTCATAATAGCAGAAGCCTGCCTCCATGTAACGGTCGATCATCGCTTTGAACTGTTCGAGGTCCACCTTGCCCTCCGCGCCACCGATCATAGGCAGACGCATACAACCAAACCCGAGTTTTTTCATAAGCACCTCCGAATTACAGCAGCCTTCCGGACAACCGGTGCTGCGTTTTATATGCTGCAGACCCCCCGCCTTCTGAGCGGAGGGTCATTTTTTATGGATTCAGACCGGCAGGGATATATAACGTTCCTGCGTGTCCGGGGACGGGTGCATTCGTATACTGGATATGACGCCCATCGCTGTGTACAAGGACAGAAGCGACGAACCACCATAGCTGATAAAGGGCAGTGTCAGGCCAATGACAGGCATTACGCCGAGGCACATGCCGATATTGATCAGGATCTGGAAGGTCAGCATTCCGGCAATTCCCACACAGATCTGCCGGTAAAAATAGCTACCGGTATGATTGCCCACATAGATGATCCGGAGTACAATGGCCACCAGCAATATGATACACAGCACACAGCCAATGAAGCCGAGCTCCTCCCCAATCACCGCAAAGATAAAGTCGGTATGCTGCTCCGGAATGTTCGCCGCCTGTGTCTGTGTCCCATGATAGAGCCCCTGACCGCCGAGGCCACCGCCCTTGATCGCGTTCAGGGACTTCATGGTCTGCCAGCGGACATCGAGGCCGTCCGGATCGATGGAGCTGTCAAACAGCATCATGACACGCTCGATCTGGTCTTCACGCACCAGCCCTGAGGTCCAGACGATGGGTACAATGATCACGCCGGCAATACCGACAGCAATATACCAGAGTGGGCTGAAGCCCGCGGCAATAGACATAATGAAAAAGGTGAACACATAGATCAGCGCAACACCGGCATCCTTTGATATTATAACGATCAGGCCGATAAACAGGCCGGAAACCAATACGATCTGCGAAACACAGGGCATGGAGTTAATGCGTTCCTGATAAATCTTCATGATACGCGCTACAACCAGGATATATACGATCTTGCAGTATTCTGCAGGCTGGATCATAAAGGGAAGGCCGGGAACCGAGATCCATGCCCTGTTGCCCGTGTTGCCTGCCTCACCAAATGGGATCAGCAGTGCGATAAACGCTACACCAGCAAAAGTCAGGATCATCTGATGCTCTGCCAGGATTTCCATATCAACAAAGGACAGGATCACATAGACGATCAGCCCCAGGGCCAGACTGACCAGCTGTTTCATGATATAGGTGCCGGAACCATAGTAGTTGGTTGCGCTGGAGATGATCACTGTTCCGAAAATGGTTGCTGCCAGACAAAGAGCCAGGAGGATCCAGTCCGTCCGTGCCAGCAGTTTTCTTATCTGAGCTAACATGCGAACCTCCTGAATATAGAATATTATGATTATACCCTTTTCCTTCTGAAGTGTAAATAGAAAGAAAAAGATTTTCAAATGCCAGCTTCCTGTGCTATAATAAGCGGAAGAACATCTCAGGAGGGCAGCTATGATCCTATATTCCGGTATCACCAACTCGGAATTTCAGACAGAGGCACTTGGTGCCCGTCTCGGTTCACTTTTAAAACCGGGCAGTGTCATCGCGTATTACGGCGACCTTGGCGCCGGAAAAACCGCCTTTACCCGGGGTCTCGCCCGTGGACTTGGCATTACAGACCGGATCACCAGCCCGACCTATACCATCGTCAATGAATACAGTGGCACACTTCCCCTTTTCCACTTTGATATGTACCGTCTGAGTTCCTCTGATGACCTGTTCGATATCGGCTGGGAGGATTACCTTGAGCGCGGCGGCATTATTGCCGTGGAGTGGAGCGAGCGTGTTTCAGATGTGCTGGAGGATGCTCTTTGCGTCCGGATTGAAAAGGACCGGTCTGATGATACACTCCGGCATATAACTATTTCAGGAGGAGACGCATATGCTGATCTTGGCCTTTGAATCCTCAGCAAAATCGGCATCAGCTGCACTGCTGAAGGATGAAAGCCTTCTGGCCGAAGCCTTTCAGAATAATGGGAAAACCCATTCGGCAACCCTGATGCCCATGGCACAGCAGCTGCTGCAGGATTGCTGCGTTGATATATCAGACCTGGACTGTATTGCCGTAGCTGCCGGCCCCGGCAGCTTTACCGGAATCCGCATTGGCGTTGCCGCCGCGAAGGGGCTCGCCTGGGCGGCCGAAAAGCCGATCGCTGCCGTCAGTACGCTCGCCGGTATGGCCATGCAGCTGCTGCCTGCTGCCGGTGTTTTCTGCCCCGTTATGGATGCCCGGCGCAATCAGGTGTATAACGCCCTGTTCCGCTCAGACGGAACAGCCCTGACCCGTCTGACAGATGACCGTGCCATATCTCTGGAGGAGCTGAAGCAGGAGCTTCTAGCGCTGGATGAGCCTGTCTTTCTGGTCGGCGACGGCAGCAGACTCTGCTACCGAACACTGTCCCCTGCGCTTTCCGGGCTGCAATTCCCGCCCGCGCATCTGGAAATGCAGCGCGCCTCCGGTGTTGCTATGGCTGCAGCCGTGCAGGCAAGGGAAGGCCGGCTGATCACGCATGATTCGCTGGTGCCAAATTATCTCCGGCTCAGTCAGGCAGAGCGTGAGCGTCTGGAACGAATGAAAAAAGCAGAAGCTGAACCGGCCGATGGCTGAGCAGCACTGCATAAACATCCAATCATGTATTTACCTGTACAAAAACAGGATTACCGAAAGGAGCAATAACAATGGCTGAACTGCACATACTGGATCACCCGCTGATCCAGCACAAGGTCACGGTTCTCCGTGACAAGGACACCGGTGTTAAGGAATTTCGCGAGATTGTCGGCGAGATTGCCGCGCTGATGTGTTATGAAGCAACCCGGGACCTTCCACTGGAGGATGTTGTGGTTGAAACCCCCGTTGCTACCGGTACCTTCAAAAAGCTGTCGGGCAAGAAGCTTGCCATCGTGCCGATCCTGCGTGCCGGTCTTGGCATGGTAGACACCATCATCGATCTGATTCCCTCCGCAAAGGTCGGCCATATAGGCCTGTACAGAGACCCTGAAACCCATGAGCCTGTGGAATATTACTGCAAGATGCCACCGGATATCGAAGAACGCGAGGTTCTGATCGTCGACCCCATGCTCGCTACCGGCGGCAGTGCCTCCGCAGCGATCACCTTCATCAAGGGCTACGGCTGCAAGAACATCAAGCTTCTCAACATCATCGGTTGCCCTGAGGGAATCGAAGTAATCCGCCGCGATCATCCCGATGTGGATATGTTTGTTGCATGCGTTGATTCTCATCTGAACGAGAACAAATACATCGTTCCCGGTCTCGGTGATGCCGGTGACCGTATCTTCGGAACCAGGTAACAGTGCAGCAGCCGGAGGCATTCCTGCCCCCGGCTGCTTTTTTCAGGAGATGTCCCATGAATTATAATCAGAAACTCAGAGAACGGCTGCTGGGACGCAGGCTCCGCGCCGATGCCATGCCGGAGCGCCATTACGGGCGTCCCATGCTGTCGCTCTGGGGCGAGGATGCCGGCATGACCGGCAGCGATGTCCACAGTAACCGTGCCTATCGGATTTATCTGGATTACGACGAGACGCGTACAATCCTGAGCGTGGATATTGTCATCGAGGGTGAGCTGATCAGCCCGTGCTCCGGTTATTTCCACGAAGAGCTGGATGAATTTGACTATGCACCAATCCTGAACTGGTGCCTGCAGCATCTGGAACGAGACACCGATCTATAGCATTGCGGTTCAGAGCACACCCTTCAGAACTGCCAGCAGTACCAGGCCGGCACAGCACAGGACCGTCGCTGCCGCGGCGATCACAATCTGCCCCAGTGTCAATAAGGCCCTGCCCACCAGTGTCCAGGCATTACGAAGTTTAATCCTCATAGCCATATTCCGTGAGCTCCTCTCTCGCTTCATTTTCATTATCTGCAGAAACTACAAAACGGCCCATGCGATCATATACCTCAACATGCCCCATAACATAGCGAAATTCAAACATCAGCTGCACACCCTTTCAAGCAGGATTTTCATCCGTCTCCTGCTCTCTTTTGATTTATGGGCATATTATAGCAGCGTTATAGTACCATAAATGTCACTTTTACATATTTCCCCTTAAATGAAAAATTAAACGCAATTTTTCTGCACATTTACTATTACAGGCTTGCTTTTACTTTACACATTTGTATATCGCACAGATTCTACGAACAGTGCAGAAGCTTTTACATGTCTGCGGTACATCAAAATTTTTGAGGAGGCAGAACTTCCATGCCATCAGAACAGTTACAGGTCGTCCGGCAGCTGGCACAGCTGGCAGCAGAAGCCGGCGGCAGGGCTTATTATGTCGGCGGCTATGTACGCGACCGCCTGCTGGGCCTGAACAATAAGGACATTGATATTGAGGTTCACGGGCTGTACCCGGAACAGCTGGAACGCATTCTGAATACGTTGGGTGAATGTAACGCAATCGGGCGCAATTTCGGGATCTACATGCTGAAGCACTATGGGATTGACATCGCCATGCCACGAAGTGAGATTGCCACCGGGCGCGGACACCGGGATTTTCAGGTTTATGTTGACCCCTTTCTCGGAATGGAAAAAGCCTCAGCGCGCAGGGATTTTACCATCAATGCCATGGCAGAGGACATCCTCACCGGTGAAATTCTGGATTATTACGGCGGCAGGCACGACCTGTCATCCGGTATTCTGCGGCATGTAAACAGCAGTTCCTTCACCGAGGACCCGCTTCGGGTACTCCGTGCCGCGCAATTCGCGGCACGCTTCGGTTTTACGGTTGCAGCCGAAACAGTCAGTCTCTGTTCAGGCATGGATCTGCAGGCCCTGCCCTGCGAACGGATCATGGAGGAGCTGAAAAAAGCCCTGCTGAAGGCATCCCATCCATCTGTTTTCTTTACAGTCCTTCGGACTATGAAGCAGCTGGACTTCTGGTTCCCGGAGGTAATGGCACTGACTGGCATCCGGCAGGATGCTGTCTTCCATCCGGAGGGTGATGTCTGGAATCATACCATGCTGGTTCTGGATGCTGCCGCTACACTCCGCCCACTGGCGCAGGAGCCTCTTGCTTTTATGCTCTCTGCCCTTGCCCATGATTTTGGCAAGGTTTCCACAACCGAGCAGGTGGGCGAACACATTCGGGCCATTGGCCATGAAGCAGCCGGCGTACCGCTGGCCGAAAGCTTTGTCCGCCGGCTGTCGGGCGACAGGAGACTCTGCCGTTATGTTGCAAATATGACAGAGCTGCACATGCGTCCAAACCTCATGGAAGGCCAAAAAGCCGGCCAGAAGGCCTTTTCCAGGCTGTTTGACCTTTCGGTATGCCCGCAGGATCTGCTTCTGCTCTCCAAGGCAGACCGTCTGGGTCAGGCCATCAGCCTGGACTACAGCCAGACCGAAGCCTTTCTGAAGCAGCGGCTTCAGGAGTATGAGCGTATTATGGCACTACCCTATGTCACCGGGGCGGATCTGACTGCTTCCGGTCTTTATCCCGGTCCATATTTTTCCAAAGCACTTGCCTTTGCCCACAAGCTGCGCCTTTCAGGCGTTCCAAAGCAACAGGCCCTGCAGCAGACACTGGGTTACGTGCGCAGTGAGCTGAAGGACCAGATTCCCCACCCATAGGAGGATAACACTGTGAAACCCCGTATTAATCTGAAACACCCCAAAGAAGATATTCTTTCCGGTATCATCATCGGTCTGGTTTCCATTCCGATTTCCATGGGCTATGCCCAGATTGCCGGTCTGCCTGCTGTATACGGTCTTTATGGATCCTTTCTTCCGGTACTTCTGTTTGCGCTGCTGACCTCATCCTCACAGTTTGTGGTTGGAGTGGATGCCATGCCTGCAGTTATGGTTGGCGGTCTTCTTTCGGAGCTTGGGCTTGCAGCCGGCTCTGAAGAGGCTATGGGGCTTGTCCCTGTTGTATCGCTGCTGTGTGCTCTGTGGTTCCTTGTATTCCGGCTGATCCGGGCAGGCCGTGTTGTAAAATTCATCTCTACACCGGTTATGGGCGGCTTCATCAGTGGCATTGGCTGCACCATTATTCTGATGCAGGTTCCCAAGCTTTTTGGCGGCAGCGCAGGCACCGGCGAGCTCATTCCCCTGCTGCTGCATATTGCGGAACAGCTCCCCGCCTTTCATTCTCTGTCCGCCGCTTTGGGCTTCGGAACTGTTGCGGTGATCATGCTCTTTAAGAAACTGAAGCCCGGCCTTCCCATGTCTGTCATCCTGATGCTCGTGGGAATCCTGCTTACTGCCATCTTCCATCTGGATGCATACGGTGTTAAGACCCTTCCATCCGCGCAAAGTGGCCTGCCGGGACTGATATTGCCGGACCTGACACTGATCATACCGCATTTTCGTCGCCTTCTGACCATCAGCCTCACCATTTCCCTGGTGATCATGGCACAGTCTTTGCTGGCTGCCAGCAGCTATGCCGCCAGAAATCATGAGCAGCTCGACCAGAACCGCGAGCTGGTATCCTATGCAGTCATGAACCTGACAGGGTGTCTTGTAGGCTGCTGCCCGATCAACGGCAGTGTTTCCCGTACAGGCATGGCCGAGGGACTTGGCACAAAGTCCCAGCTTACCGGGATCACTGCCTCCATTACGATCCTGCTGATCCTGCTGTTCGGTACCGGCCTGCTCTGCTATATGCCGGTGCCGGTGCTGACCGGGATCGTAACCACCGCCCTCATCGGGATCGTGGATCACAAGCTTGCCGCCAGACTCTACCGGATCGACCGGATGGAGTTTCTGATCTTTCTTGCTGCCTTCTTTGGGGTCCTGCTGCTGGGTACCATTTACGGCGTGGTCATTGGCGTGGCGCTTTCCTTCTTCGACGTACTCCGTCAGGCAGTGGTTCCGCCCAGAAGCTACCTTGGCGTTCTGCCCGGACATCAGGAGTTTTACAATCTGGACCGTGTTGGCAATGCGCGGCCGATCAACGGCACTGTAATCTACCGGTTCAGCGGTAGCCTTTTCTTTGCGAATTTCGAAACCTTCAGGTCTGACCTGGATGCCGCTGTTACGCCCGAAACCACAACCGTGATCATTGACGGAAGAGGCATTTCTGATATCGATATCACTGCTGCCGATAACCTGAAGCTGCTTTACAACGATTACTGTCAGCGCGGGGTCCGCTTTTATCTGACAGAGCATGAGGGCCGTGTAAATGATTCTCTCCGGCGCTATGGCGCTGAAGCTCTGATCGAGGCCGGTGCTGTACGTCGGACCATTGCCCTGGCGCTGGCAGCAGAGGGGCTGGAGCAGCCCTACCCCACAGCGGCACTACCGGTGGACAGTGACCCGGAAGGCGCTGACGTCAGTGGCCAGGTCGCAGACGCGGAGGACAGCCGTCAGCTTGCCGAATTTGAATGGCTCTTTGGAGCGGATATGGACAGGAAGCTGAAGGAAGCTGCCTTTGAGGTGGCAGACTCTCTGACCGCTTCCCCGTATACAGCTGACGGGGATATACTGGATGAGGCTGAGCGCCATTCCCGCTGGAAGCATCTTGCGATTTCTGATGAGGATGAGCTGCTGACGCATCTGTCCCTCCGGCTTGAGGAACTGGCTGACGCCGGCAGGATCGACAGCCAGCGGCTGAAAACTGCCGAGGCACTCATTGCACATCGCATGAAGCAGCTGGAGGATAAGCTGCAGCAGGTCAGCCCCGAAGCATTGGAGCACATAGCGCGTCATCGGGAAACACTGCTCTCGCATTTACACAGCTCTGACCCTGTACTCTATCGTCATTATATGGCACATCTGAAGCATTCAGGCAGGGAGCTGCACCTTGGGAAGTCCGTTGAAGAAACGGTCAGAAAGCTGCACGCAGAACGACTGTCAGTCAACCATCCTGAGGCCCCTAAGGACGCAAAGGACACAGAGGACACAGATCAGCCGTAAATATATGCGGGGTTACCTCAAAGTAACCCCGCACAGCTTTATTTCCTTTCGGCTGTCTCTGACCCTGCGCTGAAATTACAGCTGCTGGTGACAGCTTTCCCTGCAGCCTGCCACAGCTGATGCCGCCTAAAGCAAGTGCCAGACCATCTGTCGTGGTCTGGCACAAGCTATGAACCCAGGAATTATTTCATATGAACATCCAGCTGATTAAAGGGTACTATGATATTCTTCTCGTCAAAGGCGGCCTGTGCGGCATCAAGAAGATTAAAGTAAGCATCCCAGTAATCAGCGCTCCTGCACCATGCACGAAGCTGCATCTGAACACCATTGCCTGCCCCGAAATCAACAACACGGGCAAAGGGCTCCGGATCCGCTAAAATCAGGGCTTCGTTACCGGCAACCTCCAGCAGGGTCTCGCGGACCATTTTCGGATCATTCCCTGCAACAGAGAAGGTCAGGTCAACACGACGGGTAGGCTTTTCGGAGTAGTTGATGATGGTACCGGTTGAAAGCGCACTGTTTGGCAGGTAAACTGTCTTATTGTCGACAGTATTTATCACTGTATTACAGATCAGGATCGTTTCAACAACGCCTTCAACTCCCTGTGCGGAGATATAGTCACCGACCTTGATCGGTCTGGTGATCAGCAGCATGACGCCGCCGGCCAGATTGCTCAGAGTGCCGTTAACAGCAAGACCCGCGCAGACGCCCAGTGATGCGATCACTGCAGAAATCCCGCTGGTTTCGATGCCAAGATAGCCGATCAGGCAGATGATGACAAGACCCTTCAGGCAGATTGCCGCAACATAGCAGAGGGTACGGGTCAGCGTTACATCCAGATTTTTGCGTTCCTCCAGAGATTTTTCGAGTTTTTTGCAGACAGCAGTGATGATCCTGAAGGAGATCAGCAGGACAACCAGTGCAACAATCACCTTAATTCCGGTACTGGTGATCCAGGATATCGCTGTGCTTGCAAAGGTTTGCAGTGTATACATAGTAATCAGTTCCTCTCTTCATAAATTGACGTTACGTAAAACAGAGCATTTCAGAAGCGGCCATCCGTATCCCGTACGGTTTTGCACACGGGGTCCGGTTTCCGCAAAACAGCCTTTTATCAGGCATCCTCATCAAGATCCAGCTCGGAGGTATACTCGGCCATGATAAACTGGGTAGCCCAGTAGCTGTAGAAGCTTGCGTCAAAATGCACACCGTCATCATACCAGCAGTCCTGATGCTCCTCCGCGATCTCTGTGCAGTCCACAAAATAGCAGTAGTCAAGATTACCGCACATCTCATCCAGTGCCTCGTTGTACTGCTCAATGGTATAGCCCTCGGAGGACTGGGCATAGTCTGGATCGTAACAGGGCAGAATGGAACCGATAAAGCACTTTGCATCGGGAAGCTGTGCATGAATTTCCTCCAGAAGTGAGGAATATTTTTCGACATAGGCCTCCGGCGTATTCCAGAAGCCGCTGCCGATGTCATTTACACTGTAGCTGATAAAGATATTCGCCGGAGCAATATCGTAGATATCCTGCAGATGCTCTTCCAGATGATAGAGGGTTGCACCGTTCTGCGCAATGATGAACTCTTCCGGAAGATAATCATAGAGGTAAAAGCCCGTCACACGGGAGTCGCCGAGCATCACATAGTCTTCAAACTGGGACCATACAGACAGGCCACCGCTTTCCAGCTGTTCGATCCGCTCCTCACATTGCTCCTGAAGCTCCTGCTTCCGCATCTGACGAAGGATCTGCTGGACCTCGTCCGGGTCCAGTGCTTCGAGTGACTCGATCTTCGCGACACCGTCGGAAATATCATATTCCTTTTCTGCTGTTTCGCCATTCCCTTTCCCCGCTCTTGTGATCACCAGGACCACTACAAGCACTGCAAGCACTGCAGCGATCAGGATGATCAGGGGTTTATTCGTTTTCTTTTTCTTTATCATCTGCTCACAGCTCCTGTATCAGCCCAAAACGCGCAGCCTCAGCTTAAACACGGCCGCAAAATAAGCACATTGCAGGACCTTAACGGCAGAGCAATGCACTCCTGAACGCGTAAAACTTACCTTATAACTATAAAGTATTTCTCCCTAAGAAGCAAGGAAAAAAACAGCTCCGCAGAAAGTTTCTTGTGAGCGGCTTTTTTCTTACCTTTAAAGTAGTCGGTGTTTCAGCCTCCCGCATTAGCTGCAGGCTCCTGCGACGACAACTGATCTGCCTCCAAGTTTTTTGCATAATTTTTATTTTGAGGTTTATTTTTCTTCACTTATGCGTTAAACTAATTATTACGTATTTTTAAATGACCGAGGTGGTAACATGGTTTTTTCAAGTATGCTGTTCGTCTTTCTGTTTCTCCCTGCAAACCTGATCTCTCAGCTTGTACTGAAAACACCGAAAAAGAGAAATATTGCGATGCTGGTCTTTTCCCTGATCTTTTACAGCTGGGGCGGACCGCGTTACCTGCTTCTGCTGCTTGGTATGGTGCTGATCTGCTGGGTTGGAGCACTCCTGATCGAACACGCAGAACCGGAAAATAAAAAAACTCTGATGGTGATCACTGTAGCACTGTGCCTGCTGATCCTCGGTATCTTCAAATATCTGACCTTCCTGCTGGGAACCGCGCAGTCCCTGTTCTCGGTGCCGGAGGTTGTTCCGAAAATTGCGCTGCCCATTGGTATTTCCTTCTATACCTTTCAGCTGATCTCCTACGTAGTAGATGTCTACCGGGGTGATGTACATGCCCAGAAGCGCTACTGGATGCTGCTGCTCTATGCAAGCCTCTTTCACCAGTGCATCGCCGGCCCTATTGTCCGCTACAAGGATGTCAACGATGATATACGCCGCCGCAAGGTTAATCTGGCAGAGATCAGCCGTGGTATCAGCCGTTTCTCCATCGGCCTGGCAAAAAAAGCCGTTCTTGCCAACGGCTGCGCCGCTGTCGCCGATCAGCTGCTGCTTTCCGACGCGACTGAGCTTGCCGCAATCCCGGCTATGGGCATTCTGCTTGGTGGCTTTGCCTTTATGATGCAGCTTTACCTTGACTTCTCAGCATACTCTGATATGGCCATCGGTATGGGGCTCATGTGTGGCTTCCATTATAAGGAAAACTTCAACCACCCCTTTGTTTCCAAGTCCTTTAAAGAATGGAACAGCCGCTGGCACATTTCCCTTGGCTCCTTCTTCCGGGATTATCTCTATTACCCACTGGGTGGCAGCCGCTGCGACAAGAACCGGCAGATCTTCAATCTGATGGTTGTCTGGATGCTTACCGGCCTCTGGCATGGTGCCAGCTGGAACTTTGTCATATGGGGCGCGTTCGAAGGCCTGATGATCGTACTGGAGCGCTTTGTATGGGGCAAGTATATTGAACGTGCACCCGGTATCGTCGGTCACATCTATGTGCTGCTGTTCCACATGTTCTCCATGTTGCTGTTCAAATTCACCACGCTTCCCCTGCTGGGAACCGCGATCGGCGGACTTTTTGGTCTGCATCACAACGGCTTTACAAATGCCTCCGTTACCCTGCTGTTCAAGAACAATATCTGGTTCCTGATCTTCTCCTTCATCGCCTGTCTGCCCATCGGTACTGCGATCAGGTCCATGCTCAGTAATCTTGGCCGCAGAAGCAATATTTTCGAGGCTGTCAATCTGGTGTGGGAGGTTGTCCACCCGGTACTGTTGCTGCTGATCTCTGCTATGGCACTGGCCGGTGTCAGCTATAATCCCTTCCTGTATTTCCAGTTCTGAGAAAGGAGCCCGCGCATGAATAAAAAAGCAATCAAACAGCGTCGTGCCAAGGCTGCTGTTCTCAAGATCATCGTTTCCTTCGTTGCGCTCATGTTTATGGCGCTGGTCGGTCTGCTGTGGTTTCTCCGTCCCACTGAGTCCGTTTCGGAAAAACGACTGCTGACAACCTTTCCTAAGTTTACCCTCGCTTCCTTCTGGGATGGCACCTTCTTTAATGACGACACCAATTCCACCGGTGTAAGCATCTGGTATTCTGACACCTATCCCCTGCGTGAGGCCCTGATCTCCGGTTATCAGTCTCTGCAAAGCCATTACGGTATCCGAAGCGACCAGATCGTCGGTACCGCAAAATCCGCGGACGCGATCCCGGAGACTGCCGACCGCACCGCACTGGAGGAGGAAGCTTCCGCCTCCACCGAAGAAGCAGAGCCCTCTCCTTCTCCCAGCGAGGAGCCGGAGGAGGAAGAGCAGACTGTGGATGCCACTGTCTACGAAGAAGGCGAAATGAACGACGGCGTTTACATTACCCAGAATACCGCCTTCCAGCTCTACTACTTCAGTCAGGACGCAGCTGATGAATTCATGAGCAACATGAATCAGATTTACGATAACATCGGCAATGATGTCAACATGTACGTTATGATCTGTCCGACCTCTACCACCCTGATGCTGGACACTGCACTGCGTGAGAAGATTGGCGTCAGCAACGAGCAGGATGCCATTAATTACCTGTACAGCGGGCTGAATGAAAACATTCACGCTGTCAACGTATATGACAACCTGAAGAAACATAACGCCGAATACATCTATTATCATACTGACCATCACTGGACCGGGCGCGGCGCATACTACGCCTATCAGGTATTCTGTGAATCAAAGGGCATCACAGCCCATGACATTGATGACTATGACACCTATGAGGCCGAGGACTTTGAAGGCTCCTGGGTTGCCTATACCGGAAATTCCCCTGAGCTGCTTGCCAATCTGGACACCTGGACCGGTTATATTCCCAAGGGTACCAATGACATGCACATGCTGATCGATGAGGATTCTACCGAACTGGTCGACTATAATATCGTTACCGACGTTGTAAGTGCCGGCTATGGTTCTTCCTCCTACTATATGGGCTATGTCTCCGGTGACCGTCCCTTCTCCTATGCGCATAACAAAACCATTACCGACGGCAGCGCCGTCCTGGTCATCAAGGATTCCTACGGTGACGCCTTCATCCCATGGCTGATCGACCATTATGAGTACATCTACTGGATCGACTACCGTTATACCGACGATACCATTCTGGGTCTGGTAGATGCCTATGGCATTCAGGATGTCATCTATGAGATTGAGATTCACAACGCTTCGAGTGACTATGCTCAGAGCCGTTACCTGACGCTGGGCGCAGCACGGAATGAAAATTCCGCCGGAACCGGTTCCGGCCTTGCCGCCAGTGTAAAAGCTGCCGAGGGTGAAAGCAGCAGTTCATCCAACAGCTCATCCAGTACATCGGAAGCCACCGAAAATGACACTGACAATGATACCGAAGAAGACGATGAAGACGAAACAACCGGGTAATAGATGACATCGGTTTCTGACCGCTTCTATATGTCAACGTTACCCCCTATAAGCCGCGAAAACGCCCAGCCGGAAGGCTGGGCGTTTTTGCGTTGAAATGCTGTAACAGCTTTTAAGATTACGATCCAGTGCTATTGCAACGGCCCTTACTCAGGGCAGCTTGCTGACGATTTCGGACACGGTATATTCTATGGAGGATTCTGCGGTTTCATCAATGATCAGATCCGCATAGCGCTCATACAGCGGACGGCGTTCCTCAAACAGATCATATAGCGTCTGCCCTTCACGCAGGGTTACTCCACGCCCCTTGATATCCGACAGGCGTGAATCCAGCACCGGAAAGGGCACCCGGAGATAGACAACCGTGGCAATCTCCTTCAGATGCCGCATTGCCTCTTCCCCATAAACAGCACTGCCCCCCGTAGCAACCACTGCATGTCTGGGATTCAGCTGACTGTTTACGCGGTTTTCAATCGCCAGGAAGCCATCAACGCCCTCCTGCTCGATGATCTCCTTCAGGAGTCTGTTTTCCTGGCGCTGGATTTCAAGATCGGAATCAACAAACTGATAGCCGATCAGCTTGGCAAGAATGACGCCCGCCGTACTCTTTCCGACACCGGGCATTCCGATCAGTACAATGTTATCCTTCAAAATTTTCACCTCTGAACAAAACTGACTATATGATACTGAAGTCCGGGCGCAATTGCAATGTAAATCTTAACCTGCAGTGGTCAGCCGCTCCACCAGGTTCTCCGCGAACTCGGCAATTTCCTCAGCCGGCTGCTCCAGACCGTTGAGGATCCACTGTTTCAGGATCCCGTTCAGTCCTTCCGCTATGAAAAAATAGAGCCAGTTCTGCCGCTTTTCATCCAGCTCTGGGCGCAGCTTCCTGACCCGTTCCATATTCGGCTGGTAGCATAGTGCAAACAGTTCCTCCCGAAAGCTGCGGTCACTGCTGTCTGTATACAGATAGCGGAAGAAATCCAGGTTTTCCTGCGCCTCCTCCAGCACGATCTGAAAGGCAGGACGAAGGTCTGTAGCACTCTGTGTGATCAGCTTCTGCTCCAGCTGGGCAAGGAATTCGCTCTGCAGCTTTTCCATGAGGTCATACGGATTATCATAATATTTGTAAAAGGTTGTACGGTTAATCTCCGCACTACGGCAGATTTCCGTAACCGTCACCTTTTCAATCGGCTTTTCCTGCAAAAGCTTCATAAAGCTTCTTCTGATTGCCGTTTTCGTAAATCTTGTTCTTGCATCCATTCTGATTCATCCCCTCGCATACCGGTTTCGCCAACATATTCCCGGATTTTGCCGGAAAGACGACACTTCCACAAAATCTGCTGATTGTTTTTTTCTGTGGATTCAGTATACTACAGTCTGAAAAATTAATCAACACATGTTTATCATCTGCCCTTAATTTTCTGAAAGGATACTATTTATGCCACTGAAAATACTTGTCGATACAGCCTGCGACCTGACACCCGATGAAGCAGCAACATTGGGCGTAGAGTTGCTCCCCCTGAAGATGTTTTTTGGCGAGGAGCAATATCTCGACGGATACGATCTCACCCATGACCAGTTTTTTGAAATGCTGGTCGAAAGCAACGTGCTTCCCACCACAAGCCAGCTGACCCCCTACGAATATGAGGATGCATTCCGCAGAGCTACAGCCGACGGTGCAGAGGTTATCTGTATTACGCTTTCCGCTAAGCTGTCCGGTTGTTACCAGAGTGCCGGCATTGCCGCCCAGGACTTTCGCGACCGCGTGTATATTGTAGACAGTGAAAACGCCTGCGTCGGCGAACGCATTCTGGCCGAGCTTGCGGTAAATCTCCGTGAGGACGGTCTTTCCGCAAAACAGATTGTCGAAGTTCTGGAGCAAAAGAAGCACGATATCCGTCTTGTTGCCCTGCTGGATACGCTGGAATACCTGAAAAAGGGTGGCAGGATTTCTTCCGGAACCGCAATGGCCGGAAGCCTGCTTTCCATCAAGCCTGTTATCTCAATCGTACATGGCGAGATTACCCTGCTTGGCATGGCAAGAGGCTCTAAAAAAGGCAACAACAAGCTGATTGAGGTGATCCGGCAATCCGGAGGCATTGATTTTACGCTTCCCTTCTGCTTAGCTTACAGCGGGCTGAGCCGGCATCTTCTGCAAAAATATATCGAGGACAGTGCCTTCCTTTATGAGGGCAAGACATTGGGGCTGCCCATCAGCAGCATCGGCTGTGCCGTTGGTACCCATATCGGTCCCGGCGCGATCGCTGCAGCATTTTTTGTCCGTGGCGAAAAAAACGAATAAACAACAAAAATACAGACGGCCCGACGGCCGTCTGTTTCAGCTTCTGTAAATCTCAGGACAGCACAGCCGTCCGATGGCAATATAACACTCATGTATAGCCTCGGCGTCTGTCCCCCGGGGCAGATCATCCATCGGAAGCAGCTCCCCATCCTCAGATAGCCAGATGCTTCCGTCAGAGTCTTCTGTCACGGTAATGGCGTCATCATAGAGAAATCTTGGGGCCGGAATCAGATCCCTGCGGATTCCCCTGCACTGCTCTGCCGGGCAATCCGGAAAATTCACATTCAGGATTTCATTTTTTCCGACCGGTGTCCGGATCAGCTCCGCCAGCAAGCCGGGCAAATACGCTGTAGCAGTTTCCCAACTGTCACAGCCAGATGAGAAGGCAATCGACGGAATTCCATTGGTAAGCCCTTCCATTGCTGCACCGATAGTCCCGGAATAGCGCACGTCGAATGCTGTATTGTAACCACAGTTTACCCCCGAGAGGACAAAATCCGGCCTGAGCGGCATACAGTAATTCAAGGCAGCCTTCACACAGTCGACAGGCATCCCATCCAGGCTCCACGCCGCCTGCGTGACCTCACACAGCTCCGGCCACTGCGACCGTTTCAGCCGCATCTTCTTATGGATTGTCATCCGGCTGGACATAGCAGAGCACTGCTGCTCCGGTGCAAGGACCCAGACATCCCCGAGCTTGGCTGCCGCCTGTGCCAGGAGCAGCAGCCCTTCTCCCTGAATTCCGTCATCATTTGTGATCAGGAAATTCAGTCTTCTCTTTCCATCCGTCTGCTTCACCGTCAGCGAGCTCCGTTCAGAACCTTCTGGGCCTTCAGTAAGGCTACCTGGGTCTTGCCATCGGTGATCTCACCGGCCATAACTGCCTTTACAGCCTCCTCAAGCGGCATTTCATATACGTTCAGGAACTCTCCCTGATCGAGCTGCTGTTTCCCCTGATGAAGCCCCTGTGCAAGATACAGGGTAATTTTCTCATCGGAATACGCTGCCGCAGGATAATAAACACCCAGATCTGTCCAATGATCAGCGGACAGGCCGGTCTCCTCCCGAAGCTCCCGCTTTGCCGCAGAGAGGCGGTCCTCATCTGCAGAGTCCAGCTTGCCTGCAGGGATTTCCGTAATGACCATGTTCAGCGGATAACGGAACTGCCGCTCCAGGATCACATTCCCGGACTCTGTAACAGGTACCACACCGACAGCTCCAAAATGACGCATCAGTTCTCTTGTGGCAAGCCGTTGGTCAGGCAGCACGACTGTATCACGTACAACATGCAGAAGTTTCCCATCAAATACCCGCTCAGATGATTTCTGTACTTCAACCAGGTTCTCAAACTGTTCCATTGCAGGCACCTCCATACAATTCAGAATATAGCAAAAAGGCCTGAAATCTTTCGATTTCAGGCCTTGGTCCGAGTGCTGAGATTCGAACTCAGGGCCTCTTGAACCCCATTCAA
>R14__coassemble_30_pt1 | contig 124570 bp, 101 predicted proteins | sample R14__metabat2_high_PE_043 | metagenome-assembled genome bin R14
GCCTGGGCTGCCCCTCTTCCCGCGGAGAAACCGTAGAAGAGGCCTGCATGGTCCACGGTGTTGACTGTGATGAATTCCTGACTGCCCTCAACGCTTTTATCAGCGCCGGTGGCGTCTATCAGATCGACAAGGATACGATCATCGGTGATATCCTTGATAACGCTCCTGAAGCAGCACCCATGTTCCTGTCCATCGGTATGCACTGCCTGGGCTGCCCCTCTTCCCGCGGAGAAACCGTAGAAGAGGCCTGCATGGTCCATGGAGTTGACTGCAATGAGTTTGTAACGGCACTGAATGCGTATCTTGCAGCCGGTGCACAGTTCTGATCTGCGCAAGCGGCCCGGTCGGAGCGTGGCTCTGACCGGGCATTTTCCTGCCCGTCAGTCCGGGCAGCCTTGGAGAAAACAGGAGAATAAAGATGAAACTGTCTGAAAGAATGCAGGCCTGCGCGGATCTTGTAAAGCCCGGCAGCCGTGTTGCGGATATCGGGACCGATCATGGCTATCTGCCAATTTACCTGCTACAAAGCGGGATCTGTCCGGAGGTGACAGCCGCGGACCTGAGAGAAAAACCGCTTGAGACGGCAAGAAATAATGCCAGGGCTGCCGGCGTGGAGCCAAAACTGCACTTTGTACTGTCGGACGGCCTCAAGAATATCTCGCTGGAGCAGATTGACACAGTAATCTGTGCAGGCATGGGAGGGGACCTGATCGCGCAGATCCTGTCTGACGGCGCAGAGGCGAGGGATTCACGGCTTCAGCTGATCCTGCAGCCGCAATCCTCTGTCAGCGACCTGCGCTGCTTCCTGGGCAGAAATGGATTCCGGATCCTGCGGGAGATCATGGCAGAGGATGCGGGCTTCATTTATACGGTCATGGAGGTACAGTGGACAGGCGCTGCCGATACATTGCTGTCTGTGGGAGCCTGCTTTATCCCGCAGGGGGAAACAAAGCGTACAGGGGCCCGATACCACAGGTATATGGAACGGGTGCTCCACAACACGGAAAAAACGGTTGCCGGGCTCAGGCGTGCGAAGAAACCAAACCCGGAAAAGCTGCGCTGGTATGAAGCGGGGCTTGCGGTTTTAAAAGAATGGGAGGCTAACAATGAGAACAGTCAGTGAGATACTGGATTATATCTGGACGATTGCGCCGGAAGAGGGGAAGGAAGCCTGGGATAATGTCGGTCATCTGGTCGGAAGGAGAAATGCCAGGGTGGATAAGGTCCTTGTTGCGCTGGACATTACGCTGGATGTAATCCATGAGGCGGCGGAATATGGGGCGCAGCTGATCGTCTCTCACCATCCTGTGATCTGGGATACCTACCGGCATGTGAACGATACGGTGTTTCAGCAGGAAAAGGTGCTGCAGCTGGTCGAGAACAGGATCGCAGCCATCTGCATGCATACCAATCTGGATGAAGCAGAGGATGGTGTTGACGATACGCTGGTGGAAACACTTGGACTGACTGCACAGCGGCATCTTGGCGCAGACGGGATCGGTCATGTCTGCGAGCTGCAGGAGGCAATCCCGCTGCAGGAGTATCTTTGCCATGTAAAAACCAGCCTGAAGGCAAATGGACTTCGCTATTGTGATGGAGGGCGACCGGTAAAGCGGATCGCCACAGGCTGCGGTTCCTGCGGTGAATATCTGGAGGATGCCTGGAAGGCAGGCTGTGATACCTTTATCACAGGAGACTGTAAATACAATGTGTTTATTGACGCAAAGGGAATGGGAATCAATCTGATCGATGCGGGGCACTTTCCGACAGAGAATCCTATTGTGCACAAGCTTGCGGGCAAGCTGCAGCGGCAGTTCCCGGAGCTCGATATCCGGGAAGCGGAGCGGATCTGTCAGCCGGATCACTTTTATGCAGGCTGAGTACCGGGGGTGAAAGGCATATGTTCCGGCAGGTGGTTGCGCAATGCGGGAAATGCGCTGAAAAGCCCTGAAAAGGCTTGAAACAGGGGCTGGATTGTGCTAAAATTAACAGGTTAATATTACATTATTCTCAGGAAGGGATTGAATTTTAAATGTCAGGACATTCCAAGTGGCATAATATTCAGAAGACAAAGGGCGCTGCAGACGCAAAGCGCAGCGCAGCTTTCACCAAAATCGCGCGTGAAATGATCGTTGCAGTCAAAGAAGGCGGTAGCGGCGATCCTGCCAACAACTCCCGTCTGGCGGCTGTTATCGTCAAGGCCAAGGCAGCGAACATGCCTAACGATAACATCAAGCGCACCATTGATAAGGCACTGGGTGCCGGTAATACCGCAAACTTCGAATCCATTACCTATGAGGGCTACGGTCCCAGCGGTGTCGCTGTCATTGTCGAAACCATGACCGACAGCCGTAACCGTACTGCCTCCAATGTACGCCATTATTTTGATAAGTTCGGCGGCAATCTGGGTGCTACCGGCTGTGTCAGCTGGAACTTTAACAAGAAGGGCGTCATTGTCATTGAGGATGAAGACGAGGAGCTCGAAGAGGATGAGGTTATGATGGACGCCATGGAAGCCGGCGCGGATGACTTCGAGGCAGAAGAGAACATCTATACCATCTACACCGATCCCGACGATTTTAACGCTGTTGCCGAAGAGCTTGGCAAGAAGTATACCTTCGTTTCCGCGCAGACTGAAATGGTTCCCAACGACTACCAGAAGCTGGAGGACGAAGAGGACATCAAGAACATGAACAAGATGCTTGATGCCATGGATGATGATGACGATATCCAGAACGTCTACCACAACTGGGATCAGGATTGATCTTTAAAATTTCGCGATTAAAGCCGCCCTTTCTGCTACGTGCGGAAAGGGCGGCTCTCGTAAGACAAAGGCAGCATCGGGAAGTGGTACCGGAGCTGCCTGTGGAAAGGAAAATCAACATGCCCAAATATCTGCTTGAAAGCGGAAGCCCCGCGGACTATTCAAACCGTCTTGAAAAGGAGCAGCGCTGCTATCGCCTGCTGGACGGGCTGGGGCTGGAATATTACCGCTGCGACCATCCCGATGCCAATGCCGACACCATGGAGGCCTGCCTGGAGATTGACGCTGTCCTGGAGGCGGCTGTCTGTAAGAACCTCTTCCTCTGCAATCGGCAGCATACCCAGTTCTACCTGCTTATGATGCCCGGGGACAAGCCCTTTAAGACCAAAGAGCTCTCGGGGCAACTGGGGGTTTCCCGCCTGAGCTTTGCCTCTGCGGAGGAGATGGAACAGCTTCTGGATATTACGCCCGGTTCAGTTTCCATCCTCGGACTGATGAACGACCACGAAAAGAAGGTACAGCTGCTGGTGGATGCGGATGTTCTTGCGGCGGAGTACGTGGGCTGTCACCCCTGCATCAATACAAGCAGCCTGAAGCTTAAGGGGAGCGATATGTTCAGCGTTCTGCTGAATGCAATGGAACACGACTATATCCGAGTAGAGCTGAACGGACAGGTGTAATGTACGCTGAAGCAAACAGAAAAAACGACGGCCGTATGGCCGTCGTTTTTGAATTGACTGAAAACGGGGACAGAAGTGGGGAACAGCAATGACTTCAGTCCAGCTCTATGACATCCAGATCGTAAGGAACAAAAATCCTGCCGGAGAATTCGCTTGCGGCTTCCTCGGTGTAGGCCTTCTGGCGGTTTTCCAGATCATCGTCGCTGCCATGGACAAGGATCAGTGTGCCGGCGTGCAGACCCTCAGCAATCTTTGCTGCGCCGCGGACAGTAGAGTGACCGATATTACCGGGACCACCAGGACCACCGGGGCCCTTCCCGGGGCCACCCGGCATCCCAGGACCGGGCTCACCCATCGGAGGCATAGGACCGCCCATCGGGGGCATGCCGCCGGGACCCTTTGCGCTTTCAAGGGAGAAAGCCTCATGCACCAGGTAATCGGTACCTTCGATCAGCGCACGGTTTTCCTCGGAGAAGGGAACATCTCCGCAGAAGGCCAGACGTTTTCCGGACTGCAGCTGCATGGAAAAGCCAAATTGGCTGCATTTGAAATTATGGGTGTCGAAGAATGTGAAGGGGCAACCGAGAATTTCGGCGGTGTCGCCGTCCTCAAGAGAGACAAAATTCACGTGGCTGCGGAAGTTTTCAAGCTTTTCAGGCAGCAGCAGCTCCAGCATACCCAGGGCAATATCCATAAGCTCTTTGTGCATATACACAGAAACGGGCTTATTATTCCGGCCATGGCCGGCAGAGCGGATGATCCAGGGCAGGCCCAGCAGGTGGTCGGTGTGCTGGTGGGTGATAAAGATTGCGTCAATCTCAGAGGTAGAAATGCCGGCATCACGTAGCTGCCTTAAAAGCTGCTGACCGCCACCGGTATCTACCAGCATTTTTCCGTTATCATTTTCATAGACAAAACAGGTGTTGAAGCAGTTCAGCGTCATAGCATGACCTGTACCGAGCATAGTGATCTTTTCCATGAGAACCTCCTGTGAGGAAATGTTTTTGTACCTCTGCATTATAACACACTGGAAGGCACAGGTGTACAGAATTTCGCCTTAAACATTGCTTTTTTTCGGAATACGGGGTAAACTATGGAGAACAGAACTGAATACCTGTGAAAGGAGAATATCATGAAGAAAATCAGAAGCCTGGTATGCCTGCTCATCAGTATCAGCCTGCTGCTTGGAATGCTGACAGTTTCGGCATCTGCAACCGGGGAAGAGCGCACCGGTGGTTCCGGCTATGCGGAAAATCCGCGGTTTACCTACCATACAGAGCCGGAGGAGGTATGCGATCTGCAGTCGGAGACTGCGGGGACCTATCTTACCGCTACAGAGGCAATCTGCAGCATGCGCGATGCGATGGAGCAGAGAGAGACGAACTTCACCCTGTACATTGTCAGTCAGGAGCAGCCCGATCTGAATGCTTATCTGTCCGCGGCCTGCAGTGAGGAATATGCAGACAGCCCGACTACCGGTGATTATCTGGCCTGGAGCTGGAGCAAAATGTACTGGACCTACTATCAGGCATCCTCGAACTGCTGGGTGTTTCAGGTCCGCTGCGCTTACTATGATACGGCGGAGCAGGAGGCAGAATTCCGTACAGCGCTGCAGGCACTGACGGAAGAACTGGACCTCTGGGAAATGAGCAGCTATCTGCGGTTTGATGCGATCTATGGCTGGATCACACAGAATGTTTCCTATGATACGGTCGGCCTTGCAACGCACGATGACGATTATCGCGGCTATGATGAAGAATTCAATGTTACAACCTATATTGACCCGAATGGAGACAGTGACTGGCTGATCTACACGGCCTATGATGCGCTGCTGAACGGTAAGGCCGTCTGCCAGGGCTATTCAACACTGCTCTATGCCCTGTGCCGCAGCTATGACCTGAATGTCAGGATCCAGAGCGGGACGGTTTCCGGTGGGGCCCACTCCTGGAATATCGGTGAACTGGATGGACTCTGGTATTATATGGACAGTACCTGGGGCAGCGAGAGCGAAGCTGCTGCGGCAAAATATTTTCTGCTGGGTACTACAGAGTTTACCGACCACGTTCAGGCGGAATCCCAGCGGACTTCGGCATATCTTGCGTCTTATCCTCCCGCGGAAAGTGCGTATGTACCGACTGCATCGGACTATGAGCCGGTATTGCCCTTCCGCGATGTAAAGAGCGGGACCTATTACTATACACCGGTGACGGAGCTCTATCAGCGGGGGATCATGAACGGTGTAAAACGTATGGAATTCAGTCCCACAGAGACCATGACCCGTGGTATGGTGGTCACGGTGCTTTACCGCATGGAGGGAGAGCCGACTGTCAGTGCGGCAAATGTCTTCACGGATGTAGCGCAGGGCAGATATTACACAGATGCGGTGGTCTGGGCCTGGCAGCAGAAGATCACGAACGGAACCAGCGAGACAACCTTTGCGCCGGGCGACCCTGTGACCAGAGAGCAGCTGGCGGTATTCCTCTACCGGTATGCGGCAAACCTGGGGCTTGATACATCTGCATCGGCAGACCTGTCGGATTATACAGACAGGAGTGCGGTGGGCAGTTATGCAACAACCGCAATGCAGTGGGCAGTGGGGACCGGAATCATCCGTGGTGTGAAAGCAGACCAGCTGGATCCCAAGGGGCAGGCACAGCGTGCCCAGGTGGCAACGATGATCTACCGTTTCCTGACATATTACGGGCTGTGAAAATAAAAGAAATAAGGGCGTGTTGCGGCTTAGCAACACGCCCTTTTAAAATAATACAGAGTCGTTAGTGCCGTTCCATCATGGTGACTGCGTCAGCAACCAGAGCAGCAATCTCATCAGGCGTCATGATCGAGGTGTCGATGGACAGCATGGCGTTGCCCGCTTCGCCCCATTTTTTGTGCGTAAAGAAGTTATAATATTCGGCACGTGCTTTGTCGCGCTTCCTGATCGTCTTCTCGGCAAGGGATGCGCTGCCAATGCCTTCTTCCGTCATGATCCGCTTTACGCGGTACTCATTGGGGGCACTGAAGAAAATAGTAAGCAGATTCTTGTGCTCGCGCAGAATATAATCCGCGCAGCGGCCAACGATTACGCAGTTATCTTCCATTGCGACCTTTCGGATCACGTTGAATTGTGAAAAGGCCAGCTGCTGGTTCAGTGGAAGGCTATCGGCGGAAGCAGTTGTGGTCATGTAGAGACCATAGAGCAGACTGCTACCGGGCTTTTCGTCGTACTGTTGGACAGCCGCAGCGGAGAAGCCACTGTCCTCGGCAGCCATAGACAGAATTTCCTTGTCATAGAAAGTATAGCCGAGGCGTTTTGCAATTTTTTCACCGATCTCCTTACCGCCGGAGCCGGACTGCCTGCCAATTGTGATGATCATGATATCGCCGCCTTCTTCTTTTCTTGGTAGAATGAGGGACCAATCCTCCTTCTTCGCCATTAGCATAACACCTGCATGAAAAAATAACAACAGACAAATGAAATGATTCTTTAATTTTGTGAAAAATCAATAAATCCTGTTACCGGAATTTGAGAAGAATGGAAACTTCCAAACCTGTATAAAATTCGAATTCTCATAGAATAGAGGAGAATTTTCGAACTTTTCAGAAAAAAACTTTTGAATCGGTGTTGACAGGCGATTGTATTTGTGCTAGTATGTGATAGTCTCAAATGTATGTAACAAGTGTGATGACTGAATACTCTGTGATAATAAAGGTACAGGGTGGTTCCCGCATCACCGGTTCTAGTTTTTGGAGGTTAGTGTTATGTCTATTAAAGTAGGTATCAATGGTTTTGGCCGTATTGGCCGTATGGTTTTCCGCGCAAGCGTGAATTTCCCCGAGATTGAGATCGTCGGCATCAATGACCTGTGCGAGCCCAAGTATCTGGCTTACATGCTGAAGTACGACACCATGCATGGCAAGTTCGAAGGTACTGTCGATGCTACCGAGAAGGGTATCGTTGTAAATGGCCGTGAGATCCCCGTGTTTGCTGAGCGTGATCCTGCAAACCTGCCCTGGGCAGAGGTTGGCGCTGACTATGTTGTCGAGTCTACCGGCCTGTTCCTGACCAAGGAGAAGTCCGCCGGTCACATCAAGGCAGGCGCAAAGCATGTTGTCATGTCCGCTCCTTCCAAGGATGACACCCCGATGTTTGTTGTCGGCGTTAACGAGGATAAGTACACCAGCGATATGCAGTTTGTTTCCAATGCTTCCTGCACCACCAACTGTCTGGCTCCCATCGCAAAGGTCCTGAACGATAATTTCGGCATTACCGATGGCCTTATGACCACTGTTCATTCTGTTACCGCTACGCAGAAGACTGTTGACGGTCCTTCCGCTAAGGACTGGCGCGGCGGCCGTGCTGCTACCGGCAACATCATCCCCTCCTCCACCGGCGCCGCAAAGGCAGTCGGCAAGGTAATCCCCGAATTGAACGGCAAGCTCACCGGTATGTCCCTCCGCGTTCCTACTCTGGACGTCTCTGTTGTTGACCTGACTGTCAATCTGGCAAAGGCTGCTTCCTATGATGAGATCTGCGCTGCTATGAAGGCTGCATCCGAGGGTGAGCTGAAGGGCATTCTGGGTTACACCGATGAGGATGTTGTTTCCTCCGATTTCCTGGGCGATACCCGTACCTCTATCTTTGACGCAAAGGCCGGCATCGCTCTGACCGACACCTTCGTAAAGGTTGTTTCCTGGTACGACAACGAGGTTGGTTACTCCAACAAGGTTCTGGAGCTCATCAAGCACATGGCATCTGTTGACGCTCAGTAATTTTCATCGCTTATGACGTGAATACTGCCGGAACGGTTTTCCCTGCAGCGGTGGGGACGATATAGCCGTTCCGGCTGTATTTTTGTATAAACGTGCAGAAAAACTGCCTGCGTGCAATTGTTACAGAATCCGCGGTGAATTTTCCCGGATGTTTGGAATAACAATGGTTTGACATTCAAATACAGGAATGTTAAAATAAACCATACGAACAAAGGCGTTCTGTCGAGAGTGGCAGGGCGCCGTTTTTACTAGCGGGAAGGAGCAATTGTATGGAAGCATTATACAAACATCAGGACCATATCAACTCCCTGCTCGAACGCTACGGTGTCCGCTTCGGAATCTACAAGAACGGAGAATTCAGGGAACAGCTGTTCCCCTTTGACCCAATCCCCCGTGTGATTCCAAAAAAAGAATTCGATGAGATCGAAAAAGCACTGAAGCAGAGAGTTACGGCACTGAACCTGTTTCTGGAGGATGTCTACGGAGACAAGAAGATCATCAAAGACGGTGTGATCCCACCTGAGTTTGTCTTTTCGTCCTCCGGTTATCTGAAGGCGTGTGAGGGCGTGAAGACGCCTAAGGGAATCGCCAGCCACATTTCCGGTATCGATCTGGTAGAGGGCAATGACGGTGTCTGGTATATCCTGGAGGATAATCTCCGGATTCCCTCCGGTGCCTCCTATCCGCTGATCGCGCGTAATCTATGCCGTATGTGCTCCCCGGAGACCTTCCGTAACAATGCGGTTGCCGACAACCGCGATTACGCAAAGCTGCTTCGCAATACCATGGACTATGTTTCCACAGGTGGTCTCAATGTCATCCTGACACCCGGACGCTATAACGCAGCCTATTTTGAACATTCCTATCTGGCAGAGCGGACTGGCTCTGTGCTGGCCAGTGGTAGTGACCTGACGGTTGAGAACGACCATGTTTATCTGAAAACACCGCAGGGAAATCAACTGGTAGGCGCGATTTATCGCCGCCTTTCGGATGATTATCTGGATCCGATGGCCTTCCTGCCGGAGTCGCTGATCGGTGTCCCGGGACTGTATCAGGCTTATAAAAAAGGCAATGTCGCAATCCTGAACGCACCCGGCAACGGTGTTGCGGATGACAAGGGCATTTATTATTTTGTACCGAAGATGGTTAAATATTATCTCGGTGAGGAATGTCTGTCGCACAACGCACCGACCTATCTGCCCTATTACGAGGAAGACCGCAAGTATGTGCTGGAGCACTTTGATGACCTGGTCATTAAGGATGTTGCAGAGGCCGGTGGCTACGGTGTTGTGTTTGGTAATTCTCTGACGAAGGAGAAAAAAGCCGAATTTATCGAAACCATTAAGGCAGAACCCCGCCGCTTTATCGCGCAGGAGGTTGTCTATTTCAAGGATCTTGATATTATCGACACCGACGGTGTTACGATCGTACCGAGAAAGGCAGATCTGCGCGCGTTTGTCCTCAGTGCTGAGGACGTCACTGTCTGGAAGAGTGGACTGACCCGCTTCTCCAGGAATCCGGATTCGTTTATCGTTAATTCTTCTCAGGGTGGAGGCTTTAAGGACACATGGGTACTATCACGTTAGAAAGACTCGACAATCTGTTCTGGCTGGGCAGATATGTTGAACGGGTTTACCAGTATTCCAGACACTTCAGCGATATCTTTGACCATCTGATCGATGGGGATGAGCATTACTACGAGCAGTTTATGAAAAACTTTGGGCTTGAGGGCAAATATGCCACAAAGGAAGAATATATTGCCGATTTCTTTAATCCCGAAAATCCCCATTCCCTGATCGTGAATCTGACCAGAGCCTTTGATAACGGGATGGTCATGCGCGATGAGATCTCCTCTGAGGCGCTGGCCTATATCCATATGGCTCAGTCTGTGGTAAGACAGCTTGTCGGGACTGAATCCCCGGTCTACGAGCTTCAGAAGCTGGGGGACTATATTCTTGCCTTCTGGGGCTGCCTCGATGATCAGTGTGACAATGAGGAAACACGCTCTACCGTAAAGGCCGGCAAGCGGATCGAACGGCTTGATCTGTTCATCCGGTTCCGTCACAGCAGGGAAGAGCTGCAGCGTGAGGTGCGCCGGCTGATCAGTCGGATCGAAACCAGCGGCATGCCCTACAACAGACGGGCCCTCATGTATACTGCTGCTATGGTAGAGGATGAGAAAGTCGATTACGATGAGCTTATCAAGATGGTTGTCAAAATCTTCGAGTAACAGGTATATTAAATGCAACTGAATTTCAGCTATGATATGCACGACAGCTTTTCGCTGCCCGTGCGTGAGCATCATTTCTCACTGATGTGTATCCCAAGGGATACCAACAGACAGCGGGTGCTGGAATGTCATACAGAGATCAGTCCCTGTTCTTACCAGGCGGAGGACAGGGACTTTTTCGGTAACCGCTACATATACGGTGAGGCGATCGCACCCCACGATTCCTTTCATGTCCGGATCTATGGCACGGTTGAAACGGGCCTTGCCTGTGAGGAGCACTATGATACAGAGCAGCTGGCACTTTTTCGCCTGCAGTCAGCCTACACCTGCTTTGGCCCGGCTATGCGTGCGCTTTATGCGGAGCTTTCAGACGGTGCGCCGGAGGCCGGGGCTGCTTATGAAAACGCACTTTACCTTATGCATGGCGTGCACAGTCTGATGCGCTATGATCCCACGGCAACGGATATCCACACAACAGCGGAGTGCGCCGCAGCCCAGCGCTGCGGTGTTTGTCAGGACTATGCACATATCCTGCTGTCCCTTTTGCGTGCCAGAGAAATCCCGGCGCGTTATGTGGTGGGCATGATGGCAGGCGAAGGGGCCAGTCATGCCTGGGTAGAGGCCAACTGTCGGGGCTACTGGTATGGCCTTGATCCGACCAATGATCTTCTTGTCGGCGACGGATATATCAAGCTGTCCCATGGCAGGGATTACAGCGACTGCATTGTCAACAAGGGCGTGTTCCGGACGGTGTGCCTGGAACAGAAACAGATCAGCCTGCGGGTAGAAGCGGCTGAAGAATCCTAAACAGAAAGAAACGATATTATGATAGAAACTGTAGTTTCGGTAGAGCTACCCATCAATGAACAGCTTGTGATCCGCAAGCAGCGGATCCTGCCGCTTGGCGGGCTCAAGGGTGGAGAAAAGCGGATCAGTGTTGTTACAGGGATCCATGGAGATGAGCTGGAGGGCCAGTATACGGTGTTTGAGCTGGCGAGAAGGATCCGGGCAAACCAGGAATGCCTGAACGCCATTGTGGATATCTATCCGGCCATGAACCCCATGGGAATCGACTCCATCATCCGCGGCATTCCGGCCTTTGATCTGGATATGAACCGCATATTTCCGGGAAATGAGGATGGTTCTATGGCGGAATATACTGCCGCAAAGATCATTCAGGATGTGAAGGGCTCGGATATTGCCTTTGACCTGCATGCATCCAACATGTTTCTGACGGAAATCCCACAGATCCGGATATCAGAGGAGACCGCGGAGCGGCTGGTACCCCTTGCGAAGCATGCCAATGTGGACTTTATCTGGGTGCACGGCGCGGCAACCGTACTGGAATCTACATTTGCCCATTCCATGAATGATATCGGGACGCCGACCCTGGTTGTGGAGGCCGGTGTTGGCATGCGTATCACAAAGCATTACGGTGAGCAGATAGCTGAAGGCATCCTGAATGTGATGCGTGAAATGGGAATGTGGGCCGGAGAGACAGGACCTGTCCGAGAGCCGATCATTTCCGATGATCCAAACGACGTCAGCTTTCTGAATGCAGCTGCGTCCGGCATATTCATCCCGGCGGTGAAGCACGGCGCAATGCTGACAAAGGGGGAGCTTGTGGGAGAAATTGTAGATCCCCTGACAACGACGGTTTTAAGTGAGGTCCGCTCTCCCGTAGACGGCTACCTCTTTACAATTCGGGAGTACCCTGTTGTGGATGAGGGGTCCCTGATGGGCAGGATCCTTGGAGGTGTCACACGATGAAAAAGACCGTTATTTATGAGCTGCGGGCAGCTTATCGTGATGACATGCGCGTACAGGCATATTGCTTTGGCGGCGGAGAAAAAGCCTGTGCCATTGTGGGTGGTATGCGTGGCAATGAGATCCAGCAGATCTATACCTGTTCTCAGCTTGTAGCACGGCTCCGCGAGCTTGAAAAGCGGGGCATGCTGGCTTCCGATAAATCGGTTATGGTGGTCCCCTGTATCAACCCCTATTCTGTGAATGTGGAGCGCCGATTCTGGCCCACAGACAATACGGATATCAACCGAATGTTTCCTGGTTATAACCTTGGAGAAACCACCCAGCGGATCGCGGCAGGCGTGTTTGAGGCCCTGATGGGCTACCAGTACGGCATACATATTACCTCCAACTATATTCCCGGCAGCCTGATCACGCACGCGCGGATCATGAATACAGGCTGGGACTATATCGATGAGGCAAAGAAATTCGGCTTTGAATATGTTTCAATCAGAGAGCCGAGACCCTACGATACAACTACACTGAATTATAACTGGCAGATCTGGGAAACCAAAACAGTGTCCATCCTGCTGGGTGAATCGGATGTGATCAACAAGGAAGCCTCAGAGGAGGCCGTCAGCGCAATCCTGCGCTTCCTGAAGGCGCAGCATGTGGTGCATCCCGATTATGTAGTTGAACCGGTGCGGGAATCGAAGCTGATCTACGAAAAGGAGCAGGTGCCGGTAAAGGCTTCGGTGGCAGGTCTGTTTGATCCGGTGGTTAACGTGCGTCAGCTGGTGGCAAAAGGGCAACTGCTGGCGAGAATCCTGGATGCCGGGGACGGCAGTGTCCGTCAGGAGGTGCGTGCGCCGGTCGACGGCAAGGTTTTCTTCCTGCAGATTTCACCCCGGGCATATGCCAATGCTGCGGTGGCGAAGCTGCTGCGGGAATAAGAGCACGATCATGTATAAGCAGAGGCTTTCCGCATTCCGGCGGAAAGCCTTTTTTTGAGGGAAAAGAGCAGAATTTTCTGTAGAAATCGCCGGATTCATTTGGAAGCTGACCGTGCTATAATAATCCGGAAACTATAACAATGGGGGTAGTCTCTTGAAACAGAAAAAGAACGGTACGATTTACGTGCTGCTGGCAGCAATCCTGTTTTCAATCGGGGGCCTTTGTATTAAGATCGTGCCATGGAATGCCATGGCCATCAACGGCGCGCGGAATCTGATCTCTGTGGTGATCATCGGAATCTATCTTCGGGCCACAGGCCACAAACTTGTGATCAATCCGGCAGTGCTGTTTGGTGCGGTCTGCCTGACAACTACCACAACCCTGTACAGCCTTGCAAATAAGATGACAACGGCTGCAAATACCATAGTATTGCAGTTTTCCGCACCGGTATTTGTTATTTTTATGACCTGGCTCTTCTTTCGGAAGAAGCCGGACCGCAGAGATATCCTGGCCTGTATCGCTGTGTTTGTCGGAATCCTGTTTTTCTTTATAGACGGGCTTGCGGTCGGCAATATGACCGGCAATCTGCTGGCCCTGCTCTCTGGCGTCAGCTATGCGGGCGTATTTATGATGAACAGCTTCGAACGGTCTGACTCGCTGTCCTCTATCTTTATCGGACAGGGACTCAGTGCACTGACGGGAATCTGGTTCCTTGCAGGTGAGACTGATTTTGGACCTGCAGCGATCGGTGGGATTCTGGCACTGGGTATTTTCCAGCTGGCGCTTGCCTACATCTTTATGGCAAAAGGACTTGACAGCACTCCTGCAGTTACCGCAAGTCTGACCACAGCGATCGAACCAATCCTGAATCCAATCTGGGTAGCGCTGTTCTGGGGGGAAATGATCTCCGGACTGGCACTGGTCGGTGCAGTGATCGTAATCGGTGCGGTGGTTGTTTACAATGTTTCCAAAGCAAGGCAGACCAATACACCGGTCAATTAAAGAGCAATATGTATTTCTCTTCTTGCGAAGATGGAATAAAATGGTATGAAATCCTTTGAATCCCCATTATTCTAATTGCTCCGTGTATTGTAGTATGCGTTTATTACAGTGTTTGGTGCATTGTAGTGAATCATAATTCAATTTGTTTTTACCGCCTTGGAAAAACAAAATTGAGATTTAATTTAACAAATATTTAAGATGTAGTTCTTAGACTTGAAAAAAATTCCTTGGACTGGGAAAACAGTAAAATTCATCCAAGTGAAGTCTTTGGATGTACTATGACCCGAGAGGAATACAGCCAGGTTCTGAAGTAGTAGAATGCGGCAAAACAAAGTGTCTATAACGAATAAGGATCTGGAAAAATGTAACACATTTAGGCCTACAAGAAGCGCATTTACATTCCAATATTTAATAATGATGATAAGACAATACCGATAGCATGTCCGGCAGTCTGGTGCAGGCCTGTAATGAATGGAACAGCCCAGCACAAATTGTCACTTTCATACAAAAAACCTATCTGGTATAATAAGACAGAAAGAGAAAGAGGCGCAGGCATGCGCCTCTTTCCACAATATTAAGGAGTGTTTTTTATGAGCCAGAGATATAAGAATATCATGTCTCCTGTGAAGATCGGCAATGTGATCCTGAAGAGCCGTCTGCTCTCTGCAAACGCATTGCCCCACTTTCTGCAGGGCCCTGAGCAGTATCCTTCTGACGCCATTGTTGATTACCTGATCAACATTGCGAAGAATGGTGCGGCCTATGTAACCGTTGGCGACTGGACCAACCTGAAGCAGCGTGAGGGCTTTGGTGACGGTCCGCATTTCCCGATGTGGGATACCCGCGATGCAGCACTGGAGAATGCACTGACCCTGATGGTGGATCAGCTGCACTTCTATGGCTCCAAGGTCGGTGTTGCCATGCATATGAATGCGCCTGCCGGCTATGGCGTCTATGATGGCGAGCCCGCAGGCGGTATGCCGGAGATGTCCCCGGAGGATATGGAAGAAATGATGGAGGATATGAAGGATATGATGGGCGGCGATGGTGCACCCATGCCCTTCGGTCCTCCTCCCGGAGCAGACGGTCCTACCAAGGCAATGACCACAGAGCTGATGGAACAGTATGCACAGGATATGATCAAAAAGATCAGCTATTACGTAGGTTGCGGCTATGATGGTGTTTCAATCCATGCCTCCTACGGTGCAACGCTGCTGTCCAAGTTCCTTTCTCCCAAATACAACAAGCGTACGGATGAATACGGTGGAACCCCCGAAAACCGTGCGAAGTTCCCTGTCCTGGTGGCAAAGCGCATCAAAGAGGCCTTTGGCCAGGACTTTATCGTTGAGATGCAGGTGTCCGGCGAAGAGGATGGTGGTCTGTGTCCCGAAGATATTGCGGTATTCGCAAAGTGCGCAGAGGGCTATATCGACATCCTGCAGCTTCGTGCGGGTGATGGCGATCTGGCACATCCCACCGGCTTCAACTCTCAGCCCCATGATCCGCTGACCATTCGCTTTGCAGAGGCTGTGAAGAAGAGCGGTGCTAAGATCCTGACTGCTCCAATCGGCGGCTTCCAGGACCTTGATGACATCGAGTCCTACATTGCAGAGGGCAAGACCGATATGGTCGCCTTTGGCCGAGCCTTTATCTGTGACAGCGAATATGGTAAAAAGATCAAAGAGGGCAGAGGCGAGGATGTTGTTCCCTGCGTCCGTTGCAACCGCTGTCATGGTCTGGGTATGCAGGGCCCATGGAAGTCCTGCTGCACCGTCAACCCCGAGGTTGGCATCCATCATCGCCTGAATAAGCTGGTTGCGGAGCCCGAGACCCTTAAGAAGGTTGCAGTCATCGGTGGTGGCCCTGCAGGCATGCGCTGTGCGCTCTTCCTGGCGGATAAGGGGCATACTGTTACACTGTTCGAAAAGAACGAGGCACTTGGCGGTCAGCTGCTGCATGCCGACCACTCCAGCTTCAAGTGGCCCCTGCGTGATTATAAGGACTGGCTGATCGCCCAGCTGGCAAAGAGCCCTGTGACTGTCCGTATGAACACAAAGGCGACGCCTGAGATGATCGCTGCAGAGGGCTATGACGCAGTGATCGCCGCAATGGGTGCAGAGCCAGTATTCCCGCCTGTTGCCGGACTGACAGATGAAGCCGGTGCACCGGTTCAGGGTGTCTATAATCCCATTGAAGTCTATGGCAGAGAAGCTGAGCTTGGCAAGTCCGTCGTCGTGATCGGTGGCGGCGAGATTGGCATGGAGACCGCTATGTATCTGGCCGAGAACGGCCATGATGTCACCATCCTCAGCCGCCAGAAGAAGTTTGCAGCTGAGGCTGACCGTGTACACTACTATTCCATGTTCCAGGATGCATGGAAGGCTATGCCGAACCTGAAGCCCATTAAGCGCGCAAAGACCACTGCTGTGGAGCCGGGCAAGGTCACCTACACCGACAAAAACGGTGAAGCACACACAATCACCTGCGATGCGATCGTCGCCTGCGGCGGCATGAAGGCTGCACAGGATGAGGCGCTTGCCTTCAATGATGTGGTAGAGGACTTCATCATCATCGGCGATAATCTGGGTTCCGGCAATGTCATGACCGCAACCCGTACCGCCTTTGCTGCTGCCAACAGACTCTGAGCATCAGCACGGATCTGACCCGCAGAAGATAATAGACAGAAAATCTGCCCGGAGCTCCGGGCAGATTTTTTTTACGAAAGGAAACCGGCTGCCTCCGCAGGGAAGCAGCTGGCAGTTATCTGACTCAGGGGAGAATCCGGACAGTGCGGCCTTCTACACGCAGTCTGCCCTGACAGAAAAGGGAGGCAGCCTGAGGGAGCAGCTTCCATTCTGCCTGCTCCATAATGCGGCGCTGGAGCGTTTCGGGCGTATCGTCCGGTTCCACAGCCACAGCCTTCTGCAGGATGATAGGACCTCCGTCACATTCACTGGACACAAAATGCACAGTTGCGCCGGAGAGCTTTACACCATAGCGAAGTGCCTCCTCATGGACATGCAGACCATAATAGCCCTGTCCGCAGAAGGACGGGATCAGCGCAGGGTGCACATTGATGATGGCGTTGGGATAGGCGTCGGTCATTTCCTCGGTGAGGATGGTCATGAAGCCCGCAAGGATCACGAGTCCAATCTCAAGCTCCTTCAGCTTTTCTACAAGCGCCAGGGTCATGGAACGGGAATCCGGGTAGTCCTTCCGTGCAATGACATAGCTGGGAATGCCTGCCTTTGCGGCACGTTCCAGCGCATAGACACCGGGCTTGGAGGCAATCACCGCGGAAATTTCACCGCCGATGATCTCCCCGCGTCCCTGCGCGTCGATCAACGCCTGAAGGTTGGTTCCGCCACCGGATACCAGTACAGCAATCCGGGTCATACCAGCTCGACACCTTTCTCACCGGCAACGCACTGACCTACAACGTAGGCGCGCTCACCGGTGGCGGTCAGATTTGCAAGCGCAGCGTCAACATTTTCGGGCGCGACAGCCATGATCATGCCAATGCCCATGTTGAAGGTGTTGTACATGTCGTGCTCGGGGATGTTGCCCTTCTCCTGCAGCAGTCTGAAAACAGGGGGAACAGGGTAGGAGTCCAGCTTGATCTGCGCAGTGATATTGTCGGGCAGCATACGGGGCACATTCTCATAGAAGCCGCCACCGGTAATATGGCTGATGGACTTGATCTCAATGCCTGCCGCAAGAAGATTCTTGACAGCCTTGACATAGATACGGGTTGGCTTCAGCAGCTCTTCGCCGATGGAGCAGCCCAGCGCTTCGTTGTAGGACTTGATGTCGGCGTTCTCAACGTCCAGCACCTTACGGACAAGGCTGAAGCCGTTGGAATGGACACCATTGGAAGCAAGGCCAATCAGGACATCTCCGGGCTTTACATTTTCAGAGTCAAGAATGTTTTCCTTGTCGACAATACCCACAGAGAAGCCGGCAAGGTCGTATTCGTCCACAGGATAAAAACCGGGCATTTCAGCGGTTTCGCCACCCACCAGCGCGCATTCGGACTGACGGCAGCCCTCGGCAATGCCGGAGACGATCTGCGCGATCTTTTCAGGGTAGTTCTTACCGCAGGCAATGTAATCCAGGAAGAACATGGGGCTGGCACCTGCGCAGACGATATCGTTTACACACATGGCAACGCAGTCAATTCCAACGGTGTCATGCTTATCCATGAGAAAGGCAATCTTAAGCTTGGTGCCGACACCGTCGGTGCCGGAGACCAGAACAGGCTCCTTCATGCCCGAAACATTGGGCGCAAAGAGACCGCCGAAGCCGCCAAGGCCACCGATCACACCGGGAATGTTGGTGCTTGCGACCATTGGCTTGATGAGGTTTACGGATTCGTAGCCGGCAGTAACGTCGACACCTGCAGCTGCGTAGCTGTCACTTCTGCTGATGCTCATAATAAATCTCTCCTGATCATTCTAATTTTTATTGGCAGTGATGCCTGTGGCATCTGTATTGGCGATATCAGAGCTCTGCAATCTGCGCCTGCAGATTTGCATCCTTCTTCGCGACGGCAGCGGCCATTTCTGCCTTATAGGCACGGAACTGCTCGGCAAGTGCTTCGTCCGAAAGCGCTAGCATCTGTACCGCCAGAAGGCCGGCGTTGTCTGCAGCGCCGACACCGACAGTGGCCACCGGAATTCCGGAGGGCATCTGTACAATGGACAGCAGGCTGTCAAGACCATCACAGAAGGAAGATTTGATGGGCAGACCGATGACAGGCAGAACGGTCTGTGCTGCAAGTACGCCACCCAGATGTGCGGCCTTGCCGGCAGCGGCGATAATGACGCCAAAGCCATTGGCCTCGGCAGTACGTGCAAATTCTTCAGCGGCAGCGGGAGTCCTGTGTGCGGAGATGACCCGTGCTTCAAAGGGAACGCCGAATTTCTTCAGCTGGACCAGGGCACCCTTGACAACGGGATAATCGCTGTCAGAGCCCATGATAACGGCAACCTTTTTCATAATAACCCTCCAGTAGGTAAGGATAAGATCAAGCTTACTTCATATGTATAACAGGTTTATTCTATATGATTTCAATGTGATTTTCAAGGGATACTGTGCTATTTCATGGAAATCACAGCCGATCGCGGGGAATTGCGAACAGACTGGCTGTGATGGATAAAAAATATGGAGCGTGCAGCTGCACGCTCCATATTCGGGATGCTCGATCACTGTGCAGCGGCGGCTGCGGCAGCCTTTTTCTCAGCCTCACGGGCCTGCCGCTTTGCTTCGGACTTTGCACGCTCTTCTTCCAGCAGCATATCCTTGACCTTCATCAGGCGGGAGGTGCTGGAACGTTCATTCTCGTCAAGCTTCATGGAGATGTACTTGATATTGGTCTCATACTGCGGGATCATTACATATTCCAGAGCATTGACGCGACGGCGGGTCTTTTCAATTTCCTGCGCTAGCAGCTGCATGGTCTTTTCAATCTCAGCCAGCTTCAGCATATCCTCAAACAGGCCGGAAAGCACCTCAAGGGCGTCATCCAGCTCACCGGAGGTCTGTGCGTAGCCGTAGGGATAGATTTCAGCAGGGTCATCATTCCTGGTATGGAACTGATACTGAGGAACGTTGACGCTCATGATATTTTTAAACTTCATGTCCAGAGTGACATCCTGCTTGGGGTAGGCCAGAGCCTGCTCCAGCATCTCGGGACTCATGACGGCAGAAGCCACTGTAAAGGCGCTGTGTGCCTCCAGAAGCCCTTTTTCCACTTTTGCGCGCAGATCCTTGTTGACCTGAACGACCTCGAGAAACTGACGCATCAGCTCGTCACGCTTATCCTTCAGAAGCTTGTGACCGCGTACCGCAGTGGTGCGGCGGCTTTTCATGCGCTGAAGTTCCATTCGGGTGGGATTGACAGTTGTCGATGCCATGATCCCACCTCCTTACTTTTTGGTGTCCTCGGGATAGTACTTCTCGATGAATTTTGTGTTGATACGCTTGAGCTCACTCTTGGGCAGAATGCTCAGCAGCTTCCAGCCGATATCCAGGGTTTCGAAGATGGAACGGTTGGTGGTATTACCCTGGGAAACGTATACATTTTCGAACTCGGTAGCGAACTTTGCGTAGAGCTTATCGGTCTCACTGAGCGCGGCCTCGCCGAGAATGGTCATGAGCTCAGCGGCTTCCTTGCCGGCAGAATAAGCGGCAAAGAGCTGGTTCATGGTATTGGCATGGTCCTCACGGGTCTTGCCGACGCCGATGCCCTTATCCTTCAGACGGGACAGGGAGGGCAGAACGTCAATGGGCGGGTTAATGCCCTTACGGTAAAGGTCACGGGACAGGATGATCTGACCCTCAGTGATGTAACCGGTCAGGTCGGGAATGGGATGAGTCTTGTCATCCTCGGGCATGGTGAGGATTGGGATCATGGTGATGGAGCCCTCACAGCCGACACGACGACCGGCGCGCTCGTACATGGTAGCAAGGTCAGTGTAGAGGTAACCGGGGTAACCACGACGGCCGGGAACCTCCTTCTTAGCAGCGGAGACCTCACGAAGTGCTTCAGCATAGTTGGTGATATCCGTCATGATGACAAGAACGTGCATGCCTTTTTCAAAGGCAAGATATTCAGCAGCTGTCAGGGCCATACGCGGGGTTGCGATACGTTCGACAGCGGGATCATCTGCCAGGTTTGAGAAGAGGACAGTACGGTCAATGGCGCCGGTACGGCGGAAGTCGGAGATAAAGGCCTCGGACTCCTCGAAGGTAATACCGATTGCAGCAAATACAACGGCGAAGTTGGATTCACCGCCGAGCACCTTTGCCTGACGTGCGATCTGGCTTGCCAGTGCTGCATGAGGCAGACCGGAGCCGGAGAAGATGGGCAGCTTCTGACCACGGACCAGAGTGTTCAGACCATCGATGGCAGAGACGCCGGTCTGGATGAACTCAGAGGGGTAGTTGCGGGCTGCGGGATTCATGGGCAGACCGTTGATGTCCATATAGGCTTCGGGCAGAATGTCCGGGCCACCGTCAATGGGATTGCCCATACCGTCGAAGATACGGCCGAGCATATCCTCAGAGACACCAAGCTGCAGCGGATGGCCAAGGAAACGGACCTTGGTATCACGCAGGTTAATGCCTGTGGAAGAGTTGTACAGCTGTACGACCGCATCAGAGCCGTCGATTTCAAGAACCTTGCAGCGGCGGACCTCACCGTTGGGCAGCTCAAGCTCGCCAAGCTCGTCGTAGGTAACGCCTTCGACGTTTTTAACAACCATCAGAGGTCCGGAAACCTCGGATATGGTACGATATTCTTTAATCATAATCCTCAGCACCTGCCTTTGCTACGATTTTTTCAATTGCTTCCTGCATGGAGGCCTCAATTGCGGCATATGCCTCAACATATTCGTCGTCGGGAACGCTCTTTGCACGGCCAATCTTTTCACGGGCGTCAATTGCTGTCAGATCAGCCAGGGAAGCACCCTTGGTGATGGCGTCACGGCAGAGTGTATCATAGTTGAGGATCATGTTCAGCAGACGATACTGGCGGTCGAAGGAGGAATACCAGTCAATCTCCTGGAAGCCGTTCTGCTGCAGGAAGTCCTCACGGATCATCTTGGCGACCTCGAGAGTCAGCTGATCATCCTTGCCGAGGGAATCCTTACCGACCATCTTGACGATCTCGTCCAGCTCAGCCTCTTCCTGGAGGGTAGCCATGGCACGGTAGCGGTTCTTGGTCCAGTTCTTGTTGACATTCTCATCCAGCCAGGGCTGCAGGGTATCCATATACAGGGAATAGGAGTTCAGCCAGTTGATCGCGGGGAAGTGACGCGCATAGGCAAGGGAGGAATCAAGTCCCCAGAATACCTTGACGATACGCATGGTTGCCTGGGAGACAGGCTCGGAGGTATCACCGCCGGGAGGTGAGACAGCACCGATGGCGGTCAGGGAGCCCTGACGGTCCTCACTGCCGAGGCACTTTACAACGCCGGCGCGCTCGTAGAACTGTGCCAGACGGGATGCCAGATAAGCAGGATAGCCTTCCTCACCGGGCATTTCCTCGAGACGGCCGGACATTTCACGCAGAGCCTCTGCCCAGCGGGAGGTGGAGTCTGCGATAACCGCAACGTCATAGCCCATATCACGGAAATATTCAGCGATCGTGATACCGGTATAGATGGAAGCCTCACGGGCTGCAACCGGCATATCAGAGGTGTTTGCGATCAGAACAGTACGCTTCATGATGGAATCGCCGGTACGGGGGTCGACCAGCTCAGGGAATTCACGAAGAACGTCGGTCATCTCATTGCCACGCTCGCCGCAGCCGATATAGACCACCAGGTCAACATCAGACCACTTTGCCAGCTGGTGCTGGATGACGGTCTTGCCGGAGCCGAAGGGACCGGGAACGCAGGCGGTACCGCCCTTTGCGACGGGGAACATATAGTCGATCACACGCTGGCCGGAGCAAAGGGGAACATCAGGGGTCAGCTTGTTCTTATAGGGACGTCCGGTACGGACAGCCCAGCGCTGCATCATGGGCAGTTCGGTAGTCTTGCCGTCCTTTTCGACGACACAGACAGTTTCCAGAACATTGAAAGCGCCGGAGCGGATCTCCTTAACGGTACCCTCGGTACCCTTGGGAACCATGATCCGGTGCTCCATGACAGAGGTCTCCTGGACGGTACCAATGATATCGCCGGGGATGACATAATCGCCAACCTTGACAGTGGGGACGAAATCCCACTTCTTCTCATGGTCGATGGGGCTTACTTCAATGCCGCGCTGGATCGTATTGCCGCAACGGGCCATAATGGCCTCCAGAGGACGCTGGATACCATCATAAATTGTTTCTATCATACCGGGGCCAAGCTCAACGGACAGCGGCATACCAGTGGTTTCCACTGCAACGCCGGGGCCGAGGCCGGAGGTTTCCTCGTAGACCTGGATGGATGCGCTGTCGCCGCGCATCTCGATGACTTCACCGATCAGACGCTGAGGACCAACACGGACGACGTCGTACATGTTCGCATCAGCGAGTCCATCGGCAACGACAAGGGGACCGGAAACCTTGACAACAGTACCAGTTGCCATTATCTATCATTCCTTTTCGGTAAAATTTCCTGATAATCAGAGGATATCCGAGCCGACTGCACGGAGTACGGCACTCTGCAGCGCGGCGGAACCCAGACCGAGGGAGCCGGCCTTGCCGGGAATCAGGATGATCGCGGGGGTGACACTGTCCTTATATCGGGCAATATCGTCGGTAAGCGGACGGGAAAGCTGCTCGGTCATATAGATGATCGCATACTCCCCATGCGCGAGCTTGTGAAGGGTACGGCGTGCTTCGGCAACATCCTCACAGGGGAAGACATCCAGGCCAAGTGCCCGAAAGCCGAGAATGCTGTCGCGGTCGCCCATGACTGCAATTTTATACATAGGAATCACGCAGCCTTTCTCTGATTGCCTCAGTACTGATGCCTGCCATTCGTCCGGACATGATGATCCGTGCGGCAGTGATCTCATTCTCTTTCGCAGCAGCATATGCGATCAGCACACTGTCGCCGAAGGCGGTCAGCCGACTGCTCTGGAGATAGGCGTTCAGGGCATTATCTACAGCCTGTTCAAAAGCGGTCTGACGGCCACCCTTTGCAGCGGCGGAGCCGAGTGTGGCTGCGTCCTGCAGGTAACCGGTAAAGACGCCCTCCAGATTGCCACCGGCCAGGAAGGCCGTATTTATGGCACTTTCGGAGACATTGCCGCCGGAGAGCAGTACGCTGCGCAGGAAATCCGCATTTTTCTTCATGCGGATGGCACGGACAACAGACTTGAGGTTTGCGGCGTCCACCTGCAGAGCGGTATAGCTTACAAGGAATGAGCTTCCGGAACGGGCAGCTGTAGCGGCCATTTCGGCATAGCAGGCCTTATCCAGAATAAAATCGCTCTTCTGGGGATCACCTGTTGCAGAAAGAACCTCGCCGGCATCTACAATGGCACGACGGAGACTATCTGTCAGGGGACTGTAGTTTTCCTGCAGCACAGCAGCGGTGATCACCGGGATCGTATAGCGACCGGCATCAATGAGCATGGAATCTACACTCTGGCCGGAGGCATGGCACTTCATCAGTGCCTTTGCGTTGTGATAATCATATTTGATTCTGAAAACATCCACGATGTCTGCGTTGGGAGACATGGAGGCAAGCTCGGCGAAGGTCTCAGACCTGGCCCGGCTCAGTGACCGGGAGAGCGAATCGGCTGTCAGGGGCTCGAGCCCTGTATAGCCACACTCGGTAAGGACCTTTGCGGCGTCCTCATCAGTTCGCGCTTCCAGCATGCGTTCCATACGCTCATGACTCAGGAGATTGTTCTCCCGCGCGCGGAGATAAGTGGAGATAAACAGAAAATCAGTGTCTTTGATACGGGACAAGAATCTTCCTCCTTTCCACCCGGGATGTATGTGCGGACTCAGTTGAACAGGATCCCTGCAACCTCCAGAGCCATGGATTCACGCTCCAGGCGTACCAGAGTGTCGAAGGTGCAGTTGCTTTCAACCTTGCCGGAGGCAACATACAGTCCACCACGGAAGGGGCGGGATTCATCAGCCAGCGTAACTGCGGCAGGCTTTCCGTCAGCGGAAAGTCTGGCGTTGACTGCGGCAACAACAGCCTCGCCGATGGCAGGGCGGTCATCGTCAGAGAGGATCAGGGCCTCAGACCCTGTAGCGCAGGCATTTACTGCCAGCTTTACCAGAAGTCCGATGTACTGATCCTGCGGAAGTGCCAGAAGCTTTTCTGCGGCCAGCGCGAATGCCTTGTCCAGCATTTCCTGTCTGGCCTGCAGCTTCAGCTTTCTGGCCTCAAGATCGGCAACGCTGGACAGCCGTGCAGTGCGCTCCTCGGCTTCTACCTTACCTGCAGCAACGGTCCGCTCAAAATCGTCATCCGCGGCGGCCTGATAGCCGGCGTAGATGCTGTCAGCCTGCTTTTTGGTGCGGGCATTCAGCGCGCTGATCTCTGCCTCACTGTCGGCAGCGATACGCTCTGTAATTTTTTCAATACCGTTCATATTTGTACCAGCCTTTATGCAGTAGTCGGTCGGGCTTACAGCCAGATGAGCATCAGCATGGAAGCCAGCAGGGAAAGAATAGCGTAGAACTCAACGATACCGCAGAGGATCAGGCCCTTGGACCAGTCGTTGGGCTTCTTGGCAAGAATGTTGATGGAGCCTGCAGCAACACGGCCCTGTGCGATTGCGGAGAGAAGTCCGCCGAGTGCCATGGGCATGCATGCGGCAAAGTACTGACAGCCCTGCAGAAGGGTGAGATCGGGAGTGCCACTGGTCATACCCATCTGAATGAGTGCGAAGAACCAGACAACCAGACCGTACAGGCCCTGGGTACCAGGCAGCAGCTGAAGGACCATGACCTTACCGGATTTGCTGGGATCCTCAGCGAGAAGACCGGTACCGGCTTCACCGGCAATGCCGGTACCCTTAGCGGAACCGACGCAGGAAAGAGCGACAGCGAGGCCGGAGCCAAGCAGTGCGATAGCAAGACCACCGATATTTTCTAACATAATAGTTTCCTCCTTAAATTTACTGGATTACATCCACATAATTTGTGTTGATCGAAACAGGCTCAAATTTCTTGCCGCCGTCCTCGTAGAATCTGCTGAAGAACTCCAGACACTGGAGACGCAGGTCATGAACGTAACAGCCGAGAAGGTTCAGAGCCATATTCAGGGCGTTACCGATAATGGCAACGATAAAGAATGTAACGACATTTCCGGTCAGAGAGGCCAGTGTATTGAAGACCTGCGCGATAACGGCACCGGCCAGCATCAGGGCCATCAGTCGGGAGTAGGACAGGATATCGCTGAAATATCCGGTCAGGTTGTTGTAGAGGGAGCCGCCGATACCCGTAAGCTTACCGACGATGCCTTTCTTGCCGTAGCCCTGGGTCAGGACCAGCAGGACAACAATCGCGATCAGGCAGACCTTCCAGGCACTTGCCAGATAGGCAACACCCAGCAGGATAAATACCACATACCAGACGCACTCGTTCATCAGGGCGTCCATCTTCTGGCCACGTTTCCACTTCATATAGATGCTGACACCCATGCCGGTGAAGATCTGAATGAGGCCAAGCACCAGAGAGCCAATCAGGATCTCGAGGGGCTTGCTGAGCGTGGTAAATAGGCAGGGCCAGGCGTAATCCTCTGCGGTGCCGCCGGCCAGCATTGCAGTCAGCTGCGGGACCAGGTCACCAAAGAAGCTGCCTGTCATGGCACCAAAAATGAAGGTTGTGATACCACAGTATTTGATCAGGTTGAAGAGATGCGCGCCGGAGCCCTTAAGCCGCTTCTTTTTCACGACGAACCAGCAGCAGAAGAACATCAGGAGCCCGTAGCCCATATCGGCCATCATCATGCCGTAGAAGAGAATGAAGAAGGGGGCCATCAGCGGGTTGGGATCTACAGTACCGTAAGCGGGCAGGGAGTAGGTCTCGGTGATGTTGTTAAGGGGCTCTGTAAGCCTGTTGTTTTTGAGCTTGACGGGAACGGCAGGATAATCCTCTTCATCAGGCTCTGCGATCTCATAGGCGCAGTCATAGGAGCCGAGCAGCGCTGTCAGGGCTGCTTCATCCGGGGCTGTGAACCAGCCTTCCAGGAAGAAGGTCTTATCGGTATCCAGAAGCCGTTCCTTACAGGCTTCCTTCTGGATTTCCTGGGTCATACGGTCTGCACAGAGCTGCAGCGCTTCACGGGAGCTTCCGTAGGCACTCAGGGATTCCTTCAGGCTTTCGGCCTGCTCCTGCAGGACAGCCTGCTCAGAATTCAGGTATCGAATTGTTTCGGACGCGGTACCGGTGATCCCCTTGAAGCCGGTAGTGCTGAACCCATAGGATTTAAGAACATCCAGAGCGGCTTCTTCCACGGATTTGTGACAGTAGAACAGCACATAGTGCATTTCGGTATCACTTGAAGCAACCTCAAGCTCTGAAGCATCTGCATTCAGTGTCAGATCTTTTTTCACTGCCTCCAGATCTGTACTGGCGGGCAGCATGCCAAAGGCCACATAGACAGAAGCGGTTGACTGGGTGTTCAGTGGAGTATCAAGGGAACTCCAGGGGAGCAGGGACGCGATGGTGGTGGAGAGCTTGTGACTTGCGGCAGCGTTTTCCGTGAGCTTATCGGCATAGTCATTGATCTCGCGGGCGCTTTCAAGTGCCGCTGTCAGGGTTGCCTCGTCAAAGAGGGCATCAAGCCCGACCTGACGCTTGGGAGCAAGCATCGGAGTCTTGACAGGGGCGTATTGATCAAGGACAGAAAGTGCTGCGGTAGTTTCCTCCAACAGGCGTTCCTTTTCGGAGCGAATGCTCTGGTTGGGATGTGTCAGATCCGCCCATTCAGGGTCCTGAAGCCGGTCAGACTGCTGGGAGATTTCCACACAGCCCAGACGCTGGAGCTTCTCGAACAGAGAATCGCGGTCCTGATTCAGGCCAAACAGACGCAGACGCTTCATACTGACGATTGCCATTTAGCCTTTCACGATCCTTTCCACAATGCGGTCTGCGGCCGGTTCAAGCTGGCCTTCCGCATGTGCCCGGAGCACGGCACATTGATTTTCTGCGTGACGCATGGTTTCCTGTTCATTTTCGGCAGCCTTGGCCTCAGCGGCCTGCATCAGCTTGCGGACCTCTGCCGCTGCATCAGCCTGCCGCTGCTCCTGATAGGCGCGGCCTTTGCTTTCTGCATCTGCAATTGCCTGCTTTGCTGCCTGCTGTGCTTCCTGCAGGGACTGCTTTGCGGAGGCTTCTGCTTCAACGACTTTTTTCATTGCATCCAGAGACATGTTTTCACCGCCTTTTCGTTAGATTTTTGGTGACGGAGTCACCGGAGATTACAATCAGGAAATGATAAATTTTCTCCAGATAAATTATACCTGAAAAGCTTTAAAATGTAATCATCTTTTCTGCACAAAAAAGACATATGTTTTTGCCTGCAGGTCAGGGGAATTACCTGAAATTGACTCTGATGGATTTTTGTATACGTAATTCTGAATAAATTACTTCAGAAATAATAGGGTACTTTGGGGAACACAGGGAACAGACTGCTGTCAGGTCCCGGGGCAGGCTAAAAAAGCAGCTCCCCGTACGAGGGAGCTGCTTCTGTCAGATGAAATTACAGGCCGGCGCTTTCCAGCTCCTTGTAGCTGTCATAGCGCTTTTTCGCATCCTTGCTGGCCACAGTGAAGAGCTTTTCGGCATTCTCCGGGAAGGTGCGGCGCAGGGCGTTATAACGGGTCTCGCCGTCCAGGAAGGCTTCGTAATCCATGGAGGGTGCCTTGGAATCCACGGTCATGGGCTTTTCCTGCTTGGGATCATAGCGGTAGAGCAGCCAGTAGCCTGCGTCAACGGCACGCTTCATCTCAGCCTGGACATTGGCCATGCCGGCCTTGATGCCATGAGAGGTACAGGGGGTGTAGGCGACGATCACAGAGGGACCGGGATGTGCCTCGGCTTCCTGAATGGCCTTGATCAGCTGGTTGGGGTCGGCGCCCATGGCAACCTGTGCAACATAAACATTGCCGTAGCTGCGGCAGAGAGCACCCAGATCCTTCTTGCCGGAACGCTTGCCGGAGGAGGCAAACTGGGCAACGGCACCCATGGGGGTAGCCTTGGAGCTCTGACCGCCGGTGTTGGAATAGACCTCGGTATCAATGACGAAGACATTGACATCCTCGCCGGAGGCGATGACATGGTCAAGGCCACCGTAGCCGATATCATAGGCCCAGCCGTCGCCGCCGAACATCCAGAAGCACTTCTTGGCCAGCTGGTCCTTACGGGTCAGGATCTCTGCGGCTACAGGCAGGTTGCTCTGCTCCAGCTCGGCGATCAGTGCATCGGTGCTGCCTCTGGAGGCATCGAAATCACTGTAGGTATCCAGCCAGTTCTGTGCGGCAGTACTACCGGTCTCAGCCATGTAGGCAAGCACATTTTCGCGCTGCTTTTCACGCTGCTGGCGAACACCCAGGAACATGCCCAGAGCCAGCTCTGCGTTGTTTTCGAAGAGGCTGTTTGTCCAGGCAGGGCCATGGCCGCGCTTGTTAGTGGTATAGGGGATGCCGGGCATGGGTGCACCCCAGGCCTGTGAGCAGCCGGTGGCATTTGCCCAGTAGACACGGTCACCGAAGAGCTGGGTCAGCAGCTTGGCATAGGGAGTTTCGCCACAACCGGCGCAGGCTGCAGAGAATTCCACCAGCGGCTGACGGAACTGGCTGCCCTTGATGGAGTAGGGATTGAAGAGGTCACCCTTGTCGCTGACGGTCAGAGCATAATTCCAGCGGGTCTTCTGATCCTCATTCAGGTTTGCGGGCACCATGGTCAGGGCCTTCTCCTTTGCGGGGCAGACAGCGGCACAGCTGCCACAGCCGGTGCAGTCCCAGGCAGAGACCTGCATGGAGAACTTCAGACCCTGCACGGCCTTACCCATTGCGGGAACGGTATCAAAGCCGGCGGGCGCGTTTGCGGCCTCTTCTTCGGTGAGCAGATAGGGACGGATGACCGCATGGGGGCAGACCAGCGAGCAACGGTTACACTGAATACATTTTGCGGCGTCCCACTGGGGGATGTTGACTGCGATGCCACGCTTTTCATAGGCGGTCAGGCCCATGTCGATGTGACCGTCCTCATAGCCGGCAAAGGTACTGACCGGAAGGTCGTCGCCCTTCTGACGGTTGATGGGGATCAGAATATTCTTTACAACATCCGGGAGGTCTTCCTCGGCAGCAGGCGCGTCCTCGGCGGTGAGCCAGCTGTCGGGTACTTCGACCTTGACCCAGCCCTCAGCACCGGCATCGATTGCGGCGACGTTCCGGGCAATGACATCATCGCCCTTACTGAAGTAGGTGGTACGCGCGGCATTTTTCATCTCCTCCAGGGCAAGGTCCAGAGGAATGACCGGCATCAGTGCGAAAAAGGCGGACTGCAGGATGGTGTTGGTGTGAGAGCCGAGCCCCAGCTTTGCGGCAATCTCGGTAGCGTTGATGATAAAGACATCAATCTTACGCTCCGCAATGATGCGGCGGGCCTCAGCGGGAATCTTTTCGGAAAGTTCCTCGGGCGTCCAGGTACAGTTCAGCAACAGCGCGCCGCCGGGGCGGATCTCACTGACAATGTCATACTGCTGGATGAAGCTCTGGTTGTGGCAGGCAATGAAATCTGCCCACTTGACATAGTAGGAGCTGGTGATCATGTGGTCACTGAAGCGCAGGTGAGACTTGGTAATACCAAAGGATTTCTTGGCATCATACTCGAAATAAGCCTGGCCATATTTCTCAGTGGCATTGGAGATGATCTTAACCGTGTTGTGGTTGGCACCGACTGTGCCGTCGCCGCCCAGACCCCAGAATTTGCAGGCGATGAGGGAAGGATCATTGCTGACCCAGGGCTTGGAGGGCAGGGAGAGATGGGTTACATCATCGGTAATGCCGATGGTGAAATGATTGATGGGAGCTTCAGAAGCAAGGTTATCAAACACTGCGACAATCTGACCGGGGTCAGTATCCTTGGAGGAGAGACCATAGCGGCCACCGACTACCTCATAGCGGCGCTTCTTGGAGACCAGTGCGGTGCAGACGTCCTCAAACAGCGGCTCACCAATGGAGCCCATATCCTTACAGCGGTCCAGAACGGCAATGCGCTCAGCGGTCTCGGGAAGGGCAGAGAGAAAATACTCTGCGGAGAAGGGACGGAACAGATGCACCTGCAGGAAACCGACCTTGCGGCCCTGGGCACGCAGTGCGTCTACAGCCTCTCTGGCAGCACCGGTGACAGAACCCATGGCAATTACCACATCGGTTGCCTCAGGGTCACCATAATAGTTGAACAGATGGTAATTACGGCCGGTCTGCTCATTGATCTGCTGCAGATAGCCTTCAACGATGTCGGGCAGGTTGTTATAGAAACGGTTGTTGGCCTCACGGACCTGGAAGTAGACATCGCCGTTTACAACGGTGTTGCGCAGGGTGGGATGCTCGGGGTTGAGGGCATTGTCCTTGAAACGCTGAAGCGCTTCCTGATCCACCATGTTCAGGTACATCTCCTCGGGGAATACCTCGACCTTGTTGATCTCGTGGGAGGTACGGAAGCCGTCGAAGAAGTGCATAAAGGGAATGCTGCTCTTAATGGCAGCGAGATGGGCGACCGGTGCCAGGTCGGAAATTTCCTGAACGGAGGCACTGCAGAACATGGCAAAGCCGGTCTGACGGCAGGCCATGACGTCGGAGTGGTCACCGAAGATGCTCATGCCGTGGGTACCGACAGTACGGGCAGCCACATGCAGGACTGCGGGCTGGCGCTCACCGGCAATACGGTAGAGCACGGGGATCATCAGCATCAGACCCTGTGAAGAGGTGAAGGATGTGGAAAGGGCGCCGGTCTGGATAGAACCGTGCACAGCGCCGATGGCACCGGCCTCGGACTGCATTTCAGTCAGGGTGACAGTCTGACCGAACATGTTTTTGCGGCCGTTTGCAGACCATGCGTCGGTCTTTTCGGCCATCGGTGAGGATGGCGTGATCGGGTAGATCGCAGCGATTTCAGTGAATGGATAGGCACGGTTGGCTGCAGCCTCATTGCCGTCCATTGTGGCAAATTTACGTTCCATGGTTACCTCCGGAATTTTAGAGATCGGTGGTCGGGGCGGTGACCGTAGCCTGTTTACCAGATACGGAGCGCAGCCGGCAGATCACCGGTAAATTATGATTACAGGCGAGCAGACCGGCATAAACCGGTCTGCCCGTAATAGGCTATATTACATTATAATCCTACTGCTTCTGTTCTTCAAGAGTTTTTGCGGTATCAATACCGGCAGCGCCGTCAAGGCCAAGCTTTTTGGTGGCATCCTCACGCATCTTATACTTCAGGACCTTGCCGGCTGCGTTCATGGGGAATTCGTCAACAAAGACAATGTAACGGGGAACCTTGTGACGTGCCAGAGAAGCCGCGATATAGTCGTGCATTTCCTTCTCGGTGCAGGTCTCGCCGGCCTTCAGAATGATGCAGGCCAGTGCCTCTTCACCGTACTTGGTGTCCGGAACGCCGATGACCTGAACATCCTGAACCTTGGGGTTGGTATAGATGAATTCCTCAATCTCCTTGGGATAGAGGTTTTCACCACCGCGGATGATCATGTCCTTCAGACGGCCGGTGATCCGATAGGTGCCGTCCTCGTTCATGCAGGCCAGGTCACCGGAATGGAGCCAGCCCTCTTCGTCTACGGTGCTGCGGGTGGCCTCGGGCATCTTATAATAGCCCTTCATGGTGTTGTAGCCACGGGAGCAGAACTCACCGTTCTGACCGGCGGGCAGAGTCTCACCGGTTTCAGGGTCGATGACCTTGCACTGAATATGAGGGAAGGCGTAGCCAACGGTCTCGGTACGCAGCTCCAGGTCGTCGGTCCAGGCGGACATGGTGCTGCCGGGGGCAGACTCTGTCTGACCGTAAACACTGACGATACCGGTCATATGCATCTCATCGGGCTGGGCTGCGCGGCGCATCAGCTCAGGCGGGCAGCCGGAGCCGGCCATGATGCCGGTGCGCATGTAGGAGAAGTCGGTCTTTTTGTAATCGGGATGGTTGAACATGGCGATGAACATGGTGGGCACGCCGTTGAAGGCGGTGATGCGCTCCTGATTGATGCACGCCAGTGAGGACTTTGCGGAGAAGTAGGGCATGGGGCAGATGGTGGCGCCATGTGTTATGGAGGAGGTCATGGACAGGACCATGCCAAAGCAGTGGAACATGGGAACCTGGATCATCATGCGGTCCGCGGTAGAAAGGCCCATACGATCACCGATACACTTGCCGTTGTTGACAACATTGTAGTGGGTCAGCATAACACCCTTGGGGAAGCCTGTGGTACCGGAGGTGTACTGCATGTTGCAGACGTCGTTGGGGCGAACCTTCGCGGCCATACGATAGATTTCCTCCTTGGGCACCAGATCAGCGCGCTCGAATGCCTCTTCGAAGGTCAGACAGCCGGGCTGCCGGAAGTCCACGGTGATAACATTACGCAGGAAGGGCAGACGCTTGCAGTGCAGCGGCTTGCCGGGTTCGGTGGTAGCCAGCTCCGGGCAGAGCTCGTTGATGATCTCACGGTAGTTGGAATCCAGGTTGGATTCGATCATGACCAGCGTGTGAGTATCAGACTGGCGGAGCAGATAGTCTGCCTCATGAACCTTGTAGGCGGTGTTGACTGTGACCAGAACTGCACCGATCTTGACGGTTGCCCAGAAGGTAATGTACCAGGCAGGGACGTTGGTTGCCCAGATGGCAACCTTGCTGCCTGCGGTGACGCCCATGGAGACCAGGGCACGGGCAAAGTTATCTACATCGTCACGAAATTCGGAATAGGTGCGAATGTAATCGAGGGTTGTGTATTTAAAGGCGTACTGATCGGGGAATTCCTCAACAACACGGTCAAGAACCTGGGAGAAGGTCAGGTCGATGAGCTCGTCCTTTTTCCAGATATACTCACCGGTACCATCGTGGTTGGGGTACAGGGCCTTACGCTGGCTGCGGGTATCGCCGAAGCGGTGCATATAGTTGACAAAGTGGGGGAAGATGATCTCGGGATCGGTCAGGTCTTCCATCCATTCGGGCTTCCACTCCAGGGAAATCATACCGTCATAGTTGATGGAGGACAGGGCGCGGATCATTTCATCGACAGGAAGGGTGCCCTCACCGATGAGGTTGTAGGTGTCAGCGTCGTCGGAATCACGCAGATGGACGTGCTTGACATAGGCACCGAGGTTCTTAATGGTGGTGTCGGCGCTCTCACCGAAATCGCGGTAGGGATGGTGGATATCCCACAGGGCAGCCAGCTGGTCGCAGGCATAGGATTCCATCAGGTCACGGAGACGGGAGGTGTTGGCGTAGATGCCGCTGGTCTTTACCAGCAGGGTAATACCACGCTCCTCGGCAGCGGGGACCAGTACATCCAGACGGGCACGTACCAGATCCTCACGGTCAGACAGCGCAACAATGACCACATAAGGGACACGAATGCTCTTTGCGATATCCATAAGCTCGATCACGGTAGCGGAGCAATCGGCGGACTCAGTGAGGTCACAGGAGGTATCAAGGCAGGGGATGGAAAGCTCCTTCTCCTTCAGAAGACGGACGGTTGCGGCTGCGTTGTACTTGTGCAGCGGACCACCACGGTCGGTGAGTGCAGGGAATTTCTGTACGTTATAGAGCTCAATACCATTGAATTCTACATCAACAGCGGTGTTTACGAGCTCATCCCAGCTCATATCGCCCCAGCCGCGGGTTGAAAATGAAAGTTTCATGCGTCTGCCTCCTCGTATACAATCTTGTTGAGCGCATTGACATAGGCGCGGATGCTGGCGCCAACAATATCAGTGGAAATACCTCTGCCGGAATAGAGCTTGCCGTTTGAGATCAGGCGGACAACCGTCTCACCCATGGCTTCGTGACCTTCTGTGACAGAACGGATCTGGAAATCGTCCAGCTCAAAGTGGCGGCCTGCGATCTGCTCGATGGCAAGGAAGGCTGCGTCAATGGGACCATCACCCAGGGAAACGCTGTCCAGCAGTGTTTCGTTGCGCTTCAGCGTAACATGTGCGGTGGCGGTGATGATGTTGCCGGAGTTGATGACAAAGCTCTCAAGCTTATAGGTTGCGGGAACCTGCATGGCAGCAGAAGCAACGATGGCGTCCAGCTCCTTGGTACTGATCTCATCCTTGCGGGAGGTAACCTGCTGGAAGGACTCCCATACGGCGTGGCCGTCTTCATCGCTGAGGTCATAGCCAAGCTTTGCGACGGCCTGCAGAACAGCGGCCATATCATCATTTTTGGAGAGCACGGTCTCGTTTGTATCATCCCGTACACCGTTTTCGAAGGGGGAGGTCTTGCTGTGCTCATTCTGGCAGAGCCAGTTGATCTGCTTCATGATGCGGTTCATCTCGACAGTATGCACGGAGCAGGTGACATCGAAGGTGCTGCCCTTGGCGGCGAGGATCCGGGAAACATCTGCCAGAGAAGCGGTATCAACGGAGCAGGCCGCGGTTTTGATCTCCCGGGCACCCTGACGGACTGCAACAATGGCACAGGCATCTGCCATGGACAGGGCATTGGAGCAGGAAACACCCAGTGTGACATCCTGAAGCTCGGGAACATTCGCGTAGAGACCGCTCATGAAGTCCGCAAATTCATCGGGAAGCATGGTGCCTGCGGTATCGCAGACAGTGACAGTGGAAGCACCGGCCTCAATCGCGGTGCGGAGCACCTCATAGAGGAAGCTGTCGTCGCTTCTGGTTGCATCGTCGGCAATAAACTCAACATCAGCAGTGCAGGCACGGCAGGCGGCGACCATGTCGCGGATCAGGGCCTGCATGGCAGCGGGCTTTTTGTGATAAAGATATTCCATCTGTACTGTGCTGACCGGCGCGGATACCTGCAGACGGGGCTTTCTGGCAGCCTTGAGTGCAGCCCAGACGGTGGCAACAGATTCCTGTGTCAGCTCAACGGGAACAGCAAGAATGCTGTCTTTTACTGCGGAGGCAATAGACTTGATGAGCAGAGAGTCGGCCTTAACCTTCTCAATCCCTTCAAGCTCGATCACGGAAACGCCAAGACGGTCAAGGAGCTTGGAGAGCTCCAGCTTGTTTTTGAAGGAAAGCGTTCCGCCAGATTTTTTGAGCTGCTTCATGGAAGCGTCGCTGATTCTTACGATACTCATAGATAATTGTGCTCCTTTTCTGAAAAAATAAAATCCCTGAGGCTTATGAAAAGCCTCAGGGACGAACTGGTAAAATTCGCGGTACCACCCTGTTTTCCATTCTGTTAAGAACGGACACTCTCGGACTCCAACAAGTCCACAGCCTGTAACGGGACTACCCGTGCTCCACTACTAAACCAGGCGTTCGCAGAGCCGACTCAGGAGACAGTTGCCATAACCCCTCCGTATCGGCTCGCAGCGACCGCCGACTCTCTGAAACAATTGGGGAAAGGCGCATTCCATCAACGTCTTTCTGATATGAACAGTTAAAAGAATATCATATGAAGCAAAGGAAGTCAATCGGATATTCGTACAAAATCAATCTGTATACCGGGCGGGTTTTAGACAATTTGCTGAAAATCCATAAGGCGTTCTCTGCAGCCTTATTCAGCTGTAGCAGCTGCGAGCCTGGCAAAATAGCGGTCGTAATTTGCGTGGAAGTGATCGAGATAGGCTTGATTATCGGAATGGTGCAGATTGTGAATATATTCATGCTCATGGCCGATGATCTCCGGGCTGTGCTGCTCGAGCGTATAGATTGCAAGATCAGAACACTGGTCGGAAATACGTTCCAGATTCTGCAGGATATTCTGGTAGAGGATTCCTGTAAAAATGTCACAGCGAAGCCTTGTCATACGATCTACATGGCCGGCGTTGAGCTTTTCCACCAGCTCATCAATAACCTCTTCAAGCGGTTCGACACAGACGGCAAGTGCGGGATCCTGTGCCTTGTAGGCCTGCACAGTCAGGTCCAGAATTTCGCTGACTGCCTCGAAGCCGACCTTCAGCTGGGCAACTGCTTCATCGGAAAAGTTCTTGTCGGACTGGCCGAGGTTGATCAGGTTCTGCTCAATGTTAATGGCATGATCGCCAATCCGCTCAAAGCAGGTCAGAGCTTTGATCTGGAAATTTTGATTCTGGTTGTCACGCTCAAGTGTAACGTTTGGCGTAATATCTACGATAAAACGGTTTGCGGCATCCGCCATACGGTCCAGAGAATCCTCACGCGCCTTGATACGGCCCTGCCGGGCAGAGTCAAAGCTATCGAACTGCTGCTGGACAGCTGTGAAGTTGTGTATGGCAACATCACCCATAAAGCCGATGAGCTCTGCGGCACGGTCAAGTGCCAGGGAAGGAGTAGCCAGCAGATGGGCATCCAGCTCACGCAGCCGGTCTTCGGAGGCCTGATCTTCAGGGTCGAGCGGCTGATCAGGACAGAGCTTTTCTGCCAGGGCTGCAAATTTACCGGATACGGGCAGCAGAAGAACAGCAGGAACCAGACGGAAGAGACCATGAACATTTGCCACACCGCCGGAGGAAAGTGTCATGTTCCAGAAGCTGTCACTGAGGAGGCCGGAAAGACGTCCGATGCTCAGAACCGCAATGATCAGTACTGCGGCGCAGATGTTATAGATGATATGGACCAGGGTTGTGCGGATCTGCTCAGGACGTGCGCCGAGACGGCACACAAGGAAGGTTGTAAGACAGTCGCCGATATTTACACCGATGATCACGGCAAACACAGCGTTGAACTTCAGACCCATGGTGCTGGCGAAGGACTGCAGGATACCAACCACCGCGGAGGAGCTCTGAATGACACCGGTGACACCGACGCCGGCCAGGAAGCCCAGCAGGTAGTTGCCCTCAAAGGCAGTCAGCAGGGAGGAAAGGGAATCACCCATCTCGCCGACGGCATCACTCATAAAGATCAGGCCCATAAACAGAATGCCAAAGCCACAGGCAATGGTTCCAAAATTTTTGGACGCGCCCTTTTTGATGAACATGATCAGGACAATGCCGATGATGAGCGCCATGGGGGCAAGGTTGTCCGCCTTGAAGAAGTAGAGGATGCTGGTGCTGCCGGCTTCCACATCCATAAGACGGATGATCTGCGCGGTGATGGCTGTACCGACATTGGCGCCCAGGACAACGCCTACGGACTGACGGAAGCTCAGAAAGCCTGCACCGACCAGACCTACAGTCAGAACAATGGTGGCAGTTGAGCTCTGGATGATACAGGTTACTACAACACCCAGCAGAAAGCCCAGGGCAGGATTGCCAGTGACCTTTGCCAATGCGGATTTCATTGCATTGCCGGAGATACTCTTAAGGCCATCTCCCATGATCTGCATGCCATAGAGAAACATGGAAAGGCCGCCGAGCAGTGCTATGATGTTATAAAATATTTGCATAGAAACACACCTCTGCAGGATTTACCGGGAGTGGAAGCCACTGCATCGCAGTCCGGTGCAGATACCGGCCTCCAGGGACACAATCTATCATTCTAATCATATGTGAAATCTTTGTCAGCATCAAGTAAAATTCGTGTAAAATCGTATTTTTTGGACAGGGCATCCATAGATTGTGCGGAATACAGCTGAAAATCGTCGTTTCGCCGAATAAATTGAGTGCCAGGGAGTCTGCAAACCGGCCATGTCAGCTGCAGGCGAAGTCAGTAAAATACAGACGACAAATGGGCACAGAAGGCAAAATCTGCCTGTTGTGGTTTCAAACTGATTTTTCTACAATATAATAGATAATCTGCGGATACAAGAAAGGAGTATGTCCAATGAATAAACGATATGCTGCACTGACCGAGCCGCTGACCATCCGTGGGAAGACGCTGAAGACACGCCTGCTGTATCCGGTTGCACAGCCGCATTTCCTGCAGGCGAACCAGCTTTATCCGGATGATCCGGTAGCAACCTATTATGCGTCCAGAGCCAAAAACGGTGCCGCAATCCTGCTGATGCAGGATCTTACCAATCTGGATCAGCGCAAGATGCCTGCTGACTGTGGCCATTTTGCCATGTATGATATTGATGATATCGGGGCACAGAATGGATTCACCTTTATGGCAGAGATGGTCCATTATTACGGAAGCTATATCACCCCGGAGCTGAATCTGGATAACCGTATGCCCCTGCAGGTGAACGATCCCAGGGTACCCAATCCCAATGGCGAAGAGATCAATCCCTTTGCGATGGTCGCAAGCGGGGATGAGGATGAGGTAACGGCAGCCCCCGGTGTAAAGCCGATGGCAGAGGGCATTTCCGGTGCGCCCGGCCGTCCTATGGCGGGTGCCAGAATGATGACCCGGGCGGATATGGATGAGTATATCCGCATCCATATAGAGCATGCCCGGATGTATAAAAACCTTGGCTTTGACGGAGGCATGTTTGACTTCTGCCATAACTTTAACATTGGTAAGTTTCTTTCACCTAAGACAAACTGGCGTACTGACGAGTACGGTGGCAGCTTTGAGAACCGGATCCGTTTCCCGGTAGAGGCGGTCAAAGCAATCCGTGAGGCCATGGGCGACAAGTATCTGCTGGTGGTAAATGCGCCGAATATCGGCAGTGATCTCAGTCTGGACGAGGCTGCGGAGTTCTTAAAGCGGATTGAGCCTTTTATCGACCTGCTGCAGGTGCGCGGTATGCATCCTGACCATGCGAAGGTTACCGTCTGTGAATCTGCCGAGCTGTCCCGTGGACTGAAGGAGCGTGGCGTAAAGACACCGATCGCCATCAGCACCTACTATAAGGATCTGGATTCCCTGAATCAGGTGATCGCCTGCGGAGACGCAGATCTGGTGGCGCCGGGACATCTGTTTATCTGCAATGAGCATCTGGGCGAAATCCTGCGTGACGGCAACGGAGAGGACCTCAACCCCTGTATCGAATGTCATTGCTGCAGAGGCACCTCCTCTGTGGGAGACTGGATGAGCCATTGTACCATTAATCCGGAGATTGGCATGGAGCATCGCGCCAAACGTCTGGTCGAGCCGGTAGAAAAGCTCAAGAGGGTGGCAGTGATCGGCGGCGGTCCCGGCGCGATCAAATGCGCCATGTGGCTGAAGGACCGTGGCCACACACCGGTCATCTTTGAAGCTTCTGATGCGCTGGGCGGTCAGATCAAAACATCAGAATATCCGGAGTTTAAGTGGGAACTCAGACGGTATCTGGAGTTTCTGCGCAACCAGACCGTCCGCAAGGGAATCGAGGTCCGGCTCAATACCACAGCAACCCCTGAGATGATCGAGGCTGAGGGCTTTGATGTGGTGGTTGCCGCCACCGGCGCAACGCCGAAGAAGCCAGCGATCGACGGCGCGGAAAGCACTGTCTGGAATGGGATCAACATATACGGCAATCAGGAAAAACTGGGCCGGAAGGTCGTCGTGATCGGTGGCAGCTCTGTAGCCGCCGAAGCAGCCTGCTATCTGGCTGAGTGCGGGCACGAAGTCATTGAGATCAGCCGTCAGGGCAGGCTTGCCTATGACTTGAACCCGATCCGCTCGATCGGCTATATGAACTCCAAGGCACAGGATCTGGGTGTGGATGTTATTAAAAAGGCAAAAACCACAAGGATCGAGCCCGGCAAGGTCACCTATGTGAATCGAAAGGGAGATACAGTTACGGTTGATTGTGACGATGTAGTTGCCTGTGGCGGTATGGAGCCAAACAGTGAGGCTGCGATTGCCTTCCGCTTTGCTGCACCGGAATTCTATATGATCGGCGACTGCCGTCAGCCGGGAAATATGCGGAATGCGATCCGCGATGCCTACGCGCTTGCAATGCGGATCTGACGCTGATGCTATGAAAAAACTGCTGCCCGTTTGGGCAGCAGCTTTTTTTGACAGGCAGTGGGCCTGTATCAGATTGAAGGACAGAGCGGGCGTAGCTTATTCGTTAAAGGCGGCGATGTCAAAGGGCTGCACATCGAGGATTTCGGCATTGCCGTCTAAGTCCTCGTATACGGTGACAACGCACAGACCGGTGACCGGTTCCTCGCCGGAGATAACCTCGCGGCAGAAGTAGCGGTGATTTGTGCCGGATACAACCTGTGTTGCCATCGGCGCAACAAGGGAATAGCCTGCAGATGCATCATCGCCCTGCGCCAGCTCCAGCAGGTCACCATCCTCCTGACTTGGGTTGCTGCCGGTAATATCGGCCACCTCCCAGCCGCCGGTCAGGCTGGCTTCGGCAGTGGTTCCATAGCTGTCAAGACCGTCAAGGTCGGCAACGTTCAGGATTTCCGCGTTCCCTTCAAGGTCGGCGTAAACGATCACCAGTACATTCTTCAGGACAGGCTCCGCTGTGACTGTAGTGGCCTTGGCCAGAAAGGCGTAATTGGTACCGGAAACAGTCTGGGTGCCGACGAGTGCAACAGGCTTCAGGTCTGTTCCGACCCAGCCCTCAACGGCTTTGTCAAAGGCCTCCTGCGCTTCCTGCGGCAGGGTTGCTGCTTCAGCATCCACAACCGTATAGCCGCCGACAACCTCGCCTGCGGGTTCGGCCACGTCCGATGCTTCGACGACGGATTCGACTGCAGATGCTGCAGCTGAGGAGGGATCTGCTGCAACAGCGGAGGAAGCAGCTTCTTCGGATGCGCCACATGCGGTCAGGGCAAAGCAGACACATACGGCAAGTAATCCAGCGATCAGTTTTTTCATAATAAATCTCCTTGTGTATGAATTTTTATAAGCGTATCAGGACGACCTTAAGTATACAGCAGATCCGGCTGAAATTCCACAGAAAAACACAATAAATCCTGTAGGCACTACTGCATGAAAAGAGCTGTCCCAGAGGGAAATCCCGACTGAGACAGCTTTGCCTGTACATATATGGATTATTGGGTAATGTAACGGTAGAGGAAGGTGACAACCTGACCGCGGATGCAGGTGTTGGAAGGCGCGAACAGGGTATCGGATATTCCGTTTGTAACAGAATTATTTACGGCCCAGGCCACTGCGTCATAATAGTAGGAGCCGGGGTTGGTATCTGCAAAGGCCTGGTCAACAAATGCGGCAGAGGCATCAGCCTCGGGCTTCCCGGCCGCGCGCCACAGGAAGGTGACAACCTGTGCACGTGTTACTGTCCCGAAGGGATTAAAGAGTGTCGGGGACATGCCGTCGGTAATACCACACTCATAGGCCCAGAGCACTGCGTCGTAGTAGTAGGCGCTGGGATCCTGCACATCCTCAAAGGGACTTTCCTTCAGAGTCGGTTCCGGCTCGCCGGCTGCGCGCCACAGGAAGGTGACAACCTGCGCACGGGTGCAGTTACCACCCGGTGTAAAGGCTGTACCCGAGGTTCCGTTGGTGATGTTACAGCTGTTTGCCCACAGGACTGGAATATAATAATAGCTGTTACAGCTTCCAAGGTCTGTAAAGGGGTTCAGATAGGGTAATTCCTGAGAGATCGATTCACTGCAGCCGCTGTTCTGGCAATAGCGGGATTGTACACCGTATTCAGTGGCGGTAGAAGGGGTGGATACAACCCAGGAGCCGAAGCTGTGACCGGTGGCGGGGGAGCCACTGGCCTCCATAAGCGTGGAGCTGCCATTGGTCGAAATATAAAGGTAATAGCCATCGTCGGTACAGGTGGCGGGAATCTCATGCACGGTGTATTGTGCGGATGAGGTAAAGAGGAGCTCCGTCCCGCAGCCACCGCAGGAACAGACGCTGCCGTATTGCGAGGCGCGGATCAGGGTGCCGGCATAATGTCCGGTCGCGGTCTGGGTAACCTCCGTATAGGTGTCGCCACAGATACTGCAGGTATAGGTGATGTAGCCCGCTTCAAGGCAGGTTGCCGGGGTAAGGGTAGCCGTATAGGTGTGGCCGGCGGCACAGGGGGCTTTTTCATAGGGCGGGCGCACAAAGAAGAGGATCTTCTGTGTCTCATACATGTACATACCGCCGGTTGTACGGGAATACTTGCGTGTACCGACAGAATCGGAGGCATTTCCTTCAACAGTGTAGATCCAGCTGTCATCAACATCAACGATCAGGGCAACATGTGTACTGCTGCCTCCGGTACCGCAGAAGGCGATATCACCGGGCTCCGGGGCGGTGCCACCGGTCAGCGAATAGGCGGGAAGTCCGTAAATGTTGTTGTTCATATTGGAAACGCTGTAGCCGGAGGCAAGCGCACGCTTTGGCAGGATCGAGGTGGGAACACCGGCCTGGTCTGCGCACCAGGCAATAAAGATACCGCACCAGGAATTTGTATTATCAGTGCCATAGTACCATAAATTATATTTTGTATGGTTTTCAGGGATTTCTGTGTAGCCGACCTGAGTCTTGGCGACCTCACAGATGTCCAGGGCCATATCGCCGGTATTTACCCAGGTGTTGGGATAGCCGCCGTCATCATAAATAGAGGTTGCCGCTGTCGTTTCAGATGCAATACCGCCTTCTCCGGAAGACTCCGTGGCCAGAACACCGATGGGTGCGGCCAGAAGCAGTGCCAGGATCAGCAGCAGTGTGATCGATCGTCGCATAGTGGTCTCCTTTCGCAGAAAGAACAAAAATACACAGATATTATAGCTTTTTTCGAGCAGAAACGCAACTATTTGCGCAGATTATTATTTCTGTGGTAAAAAACACCCCTGCAGCAGCTGCTGCAGGGGTGTCAGACTGTTCAGGCGCTGAGGTAATACGTGAAGTAGCGGTACAGGAAGGTTACCGCCTGACCGCGTGTTACAATCGCATTCGGAGAAAAGGTGTCGGAGTCCGTACCGGAGGTGATCCCGCTTTCAACAGCCCAAAGAACGGCATTCAGGTAGGAATCTCCGTTGCTGATATCCTCAAAATAGTTAAACGTATCCTCCGGCATCGGTTCTCCGGCCCAGCGCCACAGCATTGTGACCATCTGGCTCCGGGTGATCACCACATCCGGGGAGAAGGTAAGATCGGAGGTGCCCGTGGCGATCCCGGCTTCGGTTGCCCACAGGACGGCACGGTAAAGGTCGGAATCAGGGTCATCAATATCCATATACGGGCTTTCCTCCAGAGTGGTGTCCGGATAGTCAGCGGCGCGCCACAGAAAGAGGATCACCTGGCCTCTGGTACAGGAGTCCTCCGGGGAAAAGCTGCTGTCGGAGGTGCCGGAGGTGATATAGCTTTCGTAAGCCCACAGGACCGCATCGGCATAATAGCTGTCAGCGGCAACATCCGTGAAGGGGCCGACGGTCCCGGTGGCTACAGACCCTGTCTGACCGGGATCGGCCCAGGCGATCACCTGGGAAGGAGAATCGTCCGCAAAGGCATTATCTGTGCCTGTGGCGTAACGGAGCTGCAGGGTGCTGAAGGCGTTCTGTGTCTGCCCCTCCGGCCTTATAGCCAGTAACCAGCTCAGCTCCGAAATATCGGTGATATGATTGCCGCGTAGGAAGGCGGAATCCGGGGCAATGCTGCAGGAAAGCTCACAGTTTTGCAGCAGTGTTTCATCGAGAAGCGAACTGTCCGGCTCTGAAAGCGTGATACCGTTGATCTCCAGCGAGTCAAAATCAAAGGCAATATAATCATCGGTTTCATTTTTGACGCAAAAGCTCCAGCTTCCGGTATCCTGGCTGCTTTCCAGGGCACTGACGGTGATCCCGTCGGCACTGTAGATGGAGATGCCTCCCAGACTGTCGTGCAGACCGTTGTAGCTGTCGGTCCGGATCTCTGTCTGCTGAGTCTCAAAGACCTTCAGATAGGTGTCGGTACTGTAAGCAAGAAAGATAAGATCCAGGCAGCGGACCTCAGAGATGTTATAGTCCCGCAGAATGCTGTTCTTCAATGACAGCTGTACCAGAGCCTTTTTTCCGGAGGCAACATTACAGTCCTGCTCAAACAGATTGCAGCGGGTCATAATGCCGTTCACGGCAAAGGGAAGGGCGTTAAAGCTGAGATTCAGCACGGAATTGTTTTCAATCGTCAGCGTCAGGTCCATGCCATCGGCACCGTCACTGATATCGGAGAGGGTAATGGTAACGTCGTTACCGGAGTACAGCAGCTGCGCTGAAGCAGTGGCGTCTGTGGAGGACCGGCCACCCAGAAAATCCGTGATCGTATCAGAATAGTGGAAGGAAAGAAAGCCGCAGCCACCGGCCAGCAGAAGGATCACGAGAATGCCTGCCGCAAACGCGATGGGACTCCGGCCTGTATTGCCTGTACCGGAGGAGGGCATCCGAAAGGTATTGTTCGGCGTGGTGCCGACCCGACGCAGAAAGGCAAGGGCCAGATAGCCAACAGTCAGCAGAATGCTGAGTGCGATTAATATAAGCAGGACGGGATAGGTGATGCTTGCTGAGGAATCTGCATAGCCGATGGTATCCAGCAGGCCGAAGAAGCCGGTCAGTCCGGCGTAGGCAGCCAGAGAAATGAAGCTGCAAAGCGCAAAGATGCATCCGGTGATAAAAGGTCCGCTACGGCTGCGGCGCGTCAGCACTCCGACCAGGCTGCCAGTCAGAAAGTATAGCCCCATAAACAGGCCTACGGCTCTGCAGCCCGTACCGCTCCCGGTCAGGATGACTGCGGCAGGGGCAAGACAGAGGCCCAGCGTCCCGAGAAGAATGCAGATAAAAACAGAAGTATGGTAGTGATTTTTCTTCATAATTTGCTCCCTGTCATTTGGATTGCTATCGTGTTACAGGAAAGCCGGAACAGCCTACGAACCGCAAAGCCTGCAGGGCCTGTAGCCCTTCCGGATCAATGCTTCACGACTTTCAGTGCTGATAAGCCGGCAATTGGGCCTGATCGCCGAAGCAACCCGGCAACCGGGACGATGAAACTTCTTTGAACTGCTGTTCAGGATATAGGTCTCCGTGACAGACCCGGTGGCAGGCGTTTCTGATGCAGCGGCAGGCATTGGTGACGCCGGTGACGCCGGAAAGACGGACTTCAGAACGACAGCTGTGCGTGGGGGGAGATAAAGACGCACATGGCTGCCGATCAGACCGGGAGTCATAGCGCTGTGCAGGCCGTGATCAACACGGCCGAAGCCGCCATAGCAGAGGTCGTCCGAGCTCATGATCACCTGATAATCTGTGCCAACGGTTACCGGGACCGGGTAGCCCTCATAAGCGCGGTTCGGATGGAAGTTAAAGACAAACAGCAGTCCGGCCCGCTCGAATGCAAGAATTTTATCCTGCTCATGGATCCATTTGAGGTCCGGGTATTTCTGCTTCAGCAGACCACTCTCCCGGATCAAGCTGATCATATCGTGGTCAAAGGCGTTGAGCAGCTTGTATTTCAGGAATGGATTATCCACCAGACTCCACTGGCGGCGGCAGTACTGGAAGCTGGAATTATTTTCAGGGCGTGGGAAGTCGATCCACTCCGGATGGCCGAATTCATTGCCCATGAAATTCAGATAGCCATCACCACCGGCACAGGCGGTTACCAGTCGCATAAGCTTGTGCAGGGCAACCGCACGGTCAATGGTATTGGTATGGGTAGTCTCCACCATGTCGGTATACATATCCGCACCTGCCAGACGGAACATCATGGTCTGGTCGCCAACCAGTGCCTGATCATGGCTTTCAAGGTACGCGATCGTCCCGGCTGTGCGGAAGGTCAGCTCCTGCCAGATCTTCCCCAGGTACCAGTCCTCATCCCGCATAGTCTTGACATATCTGATCCACATGTCGGGCAGACCCATGGCAAGCCGGTAATCAAAGCCGATGCCGCCATCCGCAATGGGGGCTGTCATGCCGGGCATGCCGGACATGTCTTCGGCAATGGTGACGGCGTGGGGATTGACCTGACGGATCAGCTCATTGGCCAGCTGCAGGTAGGTGATCGCATCGGTATCCGTAGCATCGGAGAAGTATTTTTCAGGTGCGTCAAAATTAACGCCCAGACCATGGTGCAGGTAGAGCATGGAGGTGACGCCGTCGAAGCGAAAACCGTCAAAATGGTATTCCTGCATCCAGAACTTCAGGTTGGAGAGCAGAAAATGAACTACGTTGCCGTTGCCATAATTGAAGCATTTGGTGCCCCAGGCGGAATGCTCACCCCTGGGACCGTCATGGAAGAACTGGTACACAGTACCGTCGAACAGGTTGATACCCTCCTGCGTGTTTTTTACAGCATGGGAATGCACGACATCCAGCAGGACCCGGATACCAAGGCTGTGGGCTTTATTGATCAGATATTTGAGATCATCCGGCGTACCGTAACGGCTGCAGGCAGCGAAGAAATTGGAAACCTGGTAGCCGAAGGAGCCATAGAAGGGATGCTCCATGATCGCCATCAGCTGAATGGCATTATAGCCTGCCTTCAGGATCCGGGGGAGTGTCAGGTCCGCAAACTCACGATAGGAACCGATCCGGGGCTCCTCCTGCGCCATACCGACGTGAGCCTCATAGATGAGAAGCGGATCATCGGAATAAAAGCCTGTATCGGTCCAGGCATAGCCGTCACGGTCGTCATAGACCTCGCAGCACCACTGCATGGTAACGGGATCCTGAACCGCGCGGCGGGTATAGAGCGGCAGATGCTCCGTAAGGCGTTCGCCGTTTTTAACAATGGTCTTGACACGACTGCCGATACTGATCAGGTCGCCGGGAAGCGTTACCTCCCAGTCACCGTTGGCATTCAGACGCGTAAGGGGGCAGGCGGTTTTGTTCCAGCCGTTAAAGTCTCCTGTCAGATAGACGCCGTCTGCGGCAGGGGCCCACTCGCGGTAGACCCAGCCATCGTGCAGCTGGTGAAAGCCATAATAATCATGGCCATTCGCAAATTCATTCAGGGTGAGGCCTTTCCCAAGAAGCCGGCGGTGCATCCGGTCATAATTTTCCATGCGCTTATTAATGTGCGCTTCAAAAGGCTGGAGATAGGGATCATCCTTCACAATTTTATACATAGAACATGCTCCTTTCAAGGGGCGCGGATTCAAAAAACTCATAGTGAGAGGCTGGCATAATCCATCTATCATAGTATAGCATATTCACGCGGGAAAGAAAATGAAATTCTCTGCGAACAGCGCAAGAAGGAGGATGTGGCCTCCGTGCGGCAGGAAGAAAAGAATTCCTGTTTTTCAGGGGGATACTTGAAGAATCATGCTTACCTGTGGTATGATATAAGTTATGCAGCAAATCGGCATTACAGGAAGCTGTGCCGGGAACAGGAGTTGATGACCCATGGAGGAAACCTATTATATTGTCCCGCTGAAGCGTTTTGTGGCAGCGTCCGGAACAAAAACGCATCCTGCAGAGGAATGGCTGTGTACAGAAAAGCTTGAGGGGAAGCCATGCATGCTGGCAGGCGGAAGATATATTGATTCCGCTTTTCTGATGGAGCATGGCGGTGAGCTGTATGATTTTATGAGCGGTGAAAAGCTGGGCACACTGATCAGCAGAGGCGGAAATCTGTATCTGGGAATGGAGCGGATCCTCGCTGTGCTCAAAACGCCGGAAAGCACCTGTGAGGCAGAGCCCTCCGAGGTGAAAGCAAGGCTGCTTCCGCTGCTGGATGAGAAGGATATCATTGCCGAATGCTTCCGGTCCCGCTGTGACGCGATCCTGGCTACGATCGCCGAAGAAACTGCGTATGAGGCGATTTATCAGAGGGCACGCAGGCTTGCAGTCATGAGCGTTGCGGCATATGAAGCGGAGACACTGTCCGGGGAGAGCGTAAGCGCAATGAAGCAGGAGAACGGGATAAAGAAAAAGCAGAGCGGGAAGTCCGATGGAAGAAAGAAATCGAACGGCAGAAAACGCAGGAAGAAAAAAGACACCGGGGCGAAGATATTCCTTCTGGTGGTGCTGATCCTGGCACTGCTGTTTGCCGGCTATAAGGGTGTAAAGACCTTTGACAGCCATTGCGGAAAATCGGTATCCTGGCGATATGTTGACAGCAATCAGCTGCTGATCCTGTCCGGCGAAGGAGAAACCTGGGATTATCCCCAGAGCATCCTGAAGCTGAACGCTCCATGGGCAAGAAAGGGTTACTCAGATAATGTCAGTAACCTGATCATAGATGAGGGGATCACAGCCATCGGCGAAAATCTGTTTGAAGGACAGGCACTTACCACGGTGACAATTCCCTACAGTCTGACGACCATTGGCGCGCATGCCTTCAAGAATTGTACCCAGCTGACCAGCGTGACAATCCCGGCGAGTGTTACCAGCATTGAGACAGGAGCCTTCTCCACCGGAGCGGATGCAGAACATGAGCTGTATATTTACTATGGCGGAAGCTCTGAGGAATGGCTTGCGCTGATCGAAGGCACCGTTATTGATGAGGACCCGGATCCGGATCATCTGGTCGGTGTGAAATGTACGGACCGCTGGCTCTTCCAGAATGCGTCTAATGGTGTATATGGCTGGAACGGCGAAGAATGGGTTTGCATCAGCGAATAAGATACAGGTATGAAGCAAAGCAGGCGGCCAAAAATGGCCGCCTGTGATTTTTTGTGGGACCTGCTTACCGCAGGGCGTTTTTCATGTCTGAGACAAAGGCCTTTACATAGGGGACGCAGTCCTCGCCGTACTGCTGGCAGATGCGGACGATGGCAGAGCCTACGATGGCGCCGTCGGAGAGGTCCGCCATGGCCTTTGCCTGCTGCGGGGTGGAGATGCCGAAGCCCACGGCGCAGGGCACATCGGATACGGCACGGACCTTTGCGGTCATGGCGCCGATGTCGGTGGTGATGCTGCTACGGGTGCCGGTGACACCCATGGAGGAGACCATGTACAAAAAGCCCTTTGCCTCCTTCGCAATCATGGCGATACGGTCGTCAGAGGTGGGGGCGATCATGGAGATCAGGGTGAGGCCGTAGCGGTCAAACACCTCGGTAAATTCGTCCTTCTCCTCAAAGGGGACATCCGGCAGGATGACGCCCTGCACCCCGGCCTTCACTGCCCGCTGGCAGAAGCGGTCGCAGCCGTAGGAAAATACCACGTTGGCATAGGTCATGAAGACCAGCGGGATATCGGTATTCTGCCGGACACGCTCCACCATGTCAAAGACCTTGTCGGTGGTGGTGCCGCCGGAGAGGGAGCGCTCGTTGGCGGCCATGATGACGGGGCCCTCTGCCGTGGGGTCGGAGAAGGGGATACCCAGCTCAATGAGGTCGGCGCCGGCCTCGGCCATGGCATAGACCAGCTGCTCGGTGACCGCAAGGCTGGGGTCGCCGCTGGTGATAAAGGGGATAAAGGCCTTGCCGCCGGCAAAGGCAGATGCGATTGTCTTACTCATAGATCTCTTCTCCTCTATAGCGTGCGATGGCGGCGCAGTCCTTGTCGCCGCGGCCGGAAATGGTGATGACAACGATCTGGTCCGGGCGCATCTGCGGGACAATCTTCATGGCGTGGGCGACGGCATGGGCGCTCTCGATGGCGGGGATGATGCCCTCGGTGCGGGAGAGATATTCAAAGGCCTCCACCGCTTCGTCGTCGGTGATGGGCACATACTGGGCTCTGCCGATGTCATAAAGATGGGCGTGCTCCGGGCCGATGCCGGGGTAGTCAAGGCCGGCGGAGATGGAGTAGACCGGGGCAATCTGGCCGTATTCATCCTGACAGAAGTAGCTCTTCATGCCGTGGAAGATGCCCAGCCGCCCGGTGGCGATGGTGGCCGCGGTCTCGGCGGTGTTCACGCCTCTGCCGGCTGCCTCGCAGCCGATGAGCTGCACGTCCGAGTCCTCAATGAAATTGTAGAAGGTGCCGATGGCGTTGGAGCCGCCGCCGACACAGGCGAGCACCGCATCCGGAAGACGTCCCTCCAGCTCCAGACACTGCGCCTTGATCTCTTTGGAGATGACCGCCTGAAAATCCCTGACGATGGTGGGGAAGGGGTGCGGTCCCATGACGGAGCCCAGACAATAGTGGGTATCCGCGATCCGGTTGGTCCACTCCTTAAAGGCCGCGGAGCAGGCATCCTTCAGGGTGCCGGTGCCAGTCTCCACTGGGATGACCTCGGCGCCCAGCAGTTTCATGCGGTAGACGTTCAGGGCCTGCCGGATGGTGTCCTCCTTGCCCATAAAGATGACGCACTCCATGCCGAAGAGGGCCGCTGCGGTGGCGGTGGCAACGCCGTGCTGGCCCGCGCCGGTCTCGGCGATGAGCCGGGTCTTGCCCATTTTCTTTGCCAGCAGGGCCTGTCCCAGCACGTTGTTGATCTTATGGGCGCCGGTGTGGTTCAGGTCCTCGCGCTTCAGGTACACCTTTGCGCCGCCCAGGTCCTGGGTCATGTGCTTTGCGTAGTACAGGCGGGAGGGCCGGCCAGCGTAGTTGTTCAGCAGATCCTCCAGCTCGCGGTTGAAGTCCGGGTCGTCCTTATAGCGATGATACGCCTGCTCCAGCTCGATGACCGCGTTCATCAGAGTCTCGGGGACATACTGTCCGCCGTGGATGCCGAAGCGTCCGTTTGGGTTTGTCATGGCTTGATGCTCCTCACTGTTTCAATGATCCGTCTGGTTTTTTCGTAATCCTTAACGCCGTCTGATTCCACCGCGCTGGAAAGGTCCACCGCATAGGGCGAGAACCGCCGGATGGCCTCGGCGATATTTTCGTGATTCAGACCGCCTGCCAGAAACCAGTCGCCTTTTGGAGTGCCGGTGGGGCCGAAGATTTCCCGGGCGGCCGGGGTGCCGAAGATGGACCAGTCAAAGGTGATGCCGCTGCCCTTGCCCTGATCCAGCAGGACATAGTCCGCGATGCTGCCCGCAGCCTCACGCAGAGTCTCCGGGGTCTTCACAGCGTAGGCCTTGATGATGGGCCGGTCCGTCAGGGTACGCAGCTGCCGGATGTAGGGATTGTCCTCGCTGCCATGGAGCTGCGCCATGGCGATGGTGCCGTCCTGCAGCAGAGCCGCTACGGTCTCCACTGGGGCATTTACAAAGACGCCGACAGGCACCACATGCGCCCGGTCCAGTCCCTTTACCAGCTGCCGTACCTCGTCCGGGGTGCGGCTCCGGTGGCTCTTCGGGAAGTCTATGATGAAGCCGCAGAAGTCCGGCAGCAGCTCGTTGACCATCCGGATGTCCTCCGGCCGCTTAAGACCGCAGATCTTGATCTTACTCATACTGTTCTCCTGTCTGTGTCAGCGGGCCGCCGTTGAGCTCGGCCAGCTTTGCCGCCTTGTCCGGGCTGCGCATCAGTGTCTCGCCGATGAGTACCGCATCGACACCGCCGGAGTACAGCGCCTGAATATCCGCTGCAGTGCGGATGCCGCTCTCCGAGACGAACACCCGGCCCGCCGGGGCCAGATCTCTGAGGCGGATGCTGTTGCCGGTGTCCACGGTAAAGGTCCTGAGGTCCCGGTTGTTGACGCCGAGGATCTCGGCTCCGGCGTCCAGCGCACGATGCACCTCTGTCTCGTCGTGGGCCTCCACCAGCGCGTGCATGCCGAGCTCTGCGGTCAGGGCAAGATAGTCCCTGAGCTGGGCGTCCTCCAGGATCGCGCAGATCAGCAGCACGGCGGAGGCGCCCATGGCCCGTGCCTGATAGATCATATAGTCATTCACGGTGAAGTCCTTGCGCAGCACGGGGATGCGGACCTGCTGCGTGATCTCCTCCACATAACGGTCGCTGCCCAGGAACCACTCGGGCTCGGTGAGACAGGAGATGGCGCTGGCGCCGGCAGCCTCATAGGCAAGGGCAATCTCCAGATACGGAAAGTCCGGCGCGATGAGCCCCTTTGAGGGGGAGGCCTTCTTGACCTCACAGATATAGGACATGCCGGGCTTTTTCAGCGCCGAGAGAAAATCCGGAAGGGGCCGATGCTCAGCGGCCTCCCGGGCCTGCCGTGCTGCGATCCGTTCCCGCAGCACGGGCAGCGGCACCGCCTGCTCCTGCAGCATCACCCGCTGCCGGGTGTGGGCCGCGATGACTGAAAGAATGTTTTCCATAGGTCCTGACGCTCAGCGGTTGGAGACGGCAATGTACTTCTCCAGCGTCTCCATGGCCTTGCCGGAATCGATGAGCTCTGCCGCGAGGGTGATGCCCTCCGCGATGCTGCCGGCCTTGCCGCCGATGTACAGGGAGGCGCCGGCATTCATGAGTACGGCGTTGCGCTTGGTGCCCTGAAGCTCACCGCTGAGGATGCCCCGGGTGATGGCAGCGTTCTCCTCGGGCGTGCCGCCCTTCAGCTCGTCCTTGGTGCCGGAGACAAGACCGAAGTCCTCCGGCCGGATCTTTGTGGTCCGGGTCCAGCCGTTCTGGAACTCGCTGACAAGGGTCTCGCCCACGGCGGAGATCTCATCCAGCTTATCCATACCGTAGACCACCATGCCGCGCTCCACGCCCAGATCAATGAGCACCTGTGTCAGGGGCTGCACCAGATATTCATCATAGACACCCAGCAGGAACAGGTTGGGGCGGCCGGGATTGGTGAGGGGGCCGAGAATGTTGAAGACGGTGCGAATGCCCAGCTCCTTGCGGATGCTGCCGACGTACTTCATGGAGGTGTGGTACTTCTGGGCGAAGAAGAAGCACATGCCCACCTCCTCCAGCAGCTCCAGACACTTTTCCGGGTCCTGCTGGATGTTGACGCCCAGTGCCTCCTGACAGTCTGCGGTGCCGCACAGCGAGGAGGCGGCCCGGTTGCCGTGCTTTGAGACCTTCATGCCGCCGGCGGCTGCCACAATGGCGGCTGTGGTAGAGATGTTGAAGGTATGGGCGTTGTCGCCGCCGGTGCCGACGATCTCAAAGTTGTCGTACCGGGAAAGGTCGATGGGGATGGCGTGCTCCCGCATAGCGGCGGCGCAGGCGGAAATCTCATCGGTGGTCTCAGCCTTGGCGCTCTTGGTGGAAAGGGCGGCCAGCAGCGCAGCGTTCTGCACCTGGCTGGTCTCGCCGTTCATGATCTCGTTCATAACCTGATAGGCCTCGTCATAGGTGAGGTCCTGCTTGTCGACTACCTTTTTGATCGCTTCTGAAATCATAAGAAATTCCTCCGTTATCTGTGTTTAAAGCTCTGCGAGCTCGATAAAGTTCTGAATGATCTGCCTGCCGTCCGGGGTCATGACGGATTCCGGATGGAACTGCAGGCCGAAAATGGGATAGTCCCGGTGCTCCACAGCCATGATCTCGCCGTCCTCGCAGCGGGCTGTGACGCGCAGGGTATCCGGCAGGGTGTCCTCCACGGCGGCGAGGGAGTGGTATCTGGCGGCGGGAAAGCGCTCCGGCATTCCGGCGAAGAGCCGGCTGTCCGCTGTCTGGAGGATCTCCTTCTGCTTGCCGTGCATCAGCTCCCTTGCGTAGGAGACGGTGGCGCCAAAGGCCTCACAGATGGCCTGATGACCAAGGCAGATGCCGAGGATCGGCAGCCTCCCGGCAAAACGGCGGATCGCCTCAATGCACACTCCCGCGTCAGCGGGTCTGCCGGGGCCGGGGGAGAGGATGATCGCCGACGGCTGCAGGGCCTCGAGCTCGTCCACAGTCAGGTCATCGTTTCGGATCAACCGGATGTCCGGGGCAACGCTGCCCACAAGCTGATAGACGTTGTAGGAGAAGCTGTCGTAGTTATCGATGAGAAGGATCATTCCAAACCTCCCTCTGCGGTCTTTACCGCATTCACAACGGCCTTTGCCTTGTTGACACACTCGGCGGCCTCCTTCAGCGGGTCGGAGTCACTGACGATGCCGGCGCCGGAGCGGATGCAGATGCTGCCGTTTTTCTTATATACCAGCCGGATGGCGATGCACACATCCAGATTGCCGGCAAAATCGATGTAGCCCACCGCGCCGCCGTAGATGCCGCGCCGGCTCTGCTCCAGCTCCTCGATGATCTCGCAGGCCCGGAACTTGGGGGCACCGGAAAGGGTCCCCGCCGGCAGGATGGCGTCCACCGCGTCCATGCAGTCCATGTCGTCCCGCAGGGTGCCGGTGACGGTGGAGCCGATGTGCATGACGTGGGAGTAACGAAGGACCTCCATGTAGGAGTCGACCTTCACGCTGCCAATCTTACTGATCTTGCCGATGTCGTTCCGGCCCAGGTCCACCAGCATGTTGTGCTCGGCACGTTCCTTTTCGTCGGAGAGCAGCTCGGCCTCCAGCTGTCGGTCCTCCTCCGGCGTCTGCCCACGGGGACGGGTGCCTGCCAGAGGGAAGGTGCTGAGGGCGCCGTCCTGCAGCTTTACCAGCGTTTCGGGGGAGGCTCCGGCGATCTCGATATCGTCGCTGGAGAAGTAGAACATATAGGGTGAGGGGTTGGTGGCCCGCAGCACCCGGTAGGTGTCAAACAGACTGCCGTCCGCCTGTGCCCGGAGCGGGTTGGAGAGCACCACCTGAAAGATATCGCCCTCGTGGATGTAATGCTGCGCCTTTTTCACCATGTCCGCATAGGCCTCGGTGGAGAACTGCGGGGTAATCTCAGACCGGAGCCGCAGGGGCGGAAACTTCTTTTTGTCGCCGCACCGGATGAGGTCCGCCATCTCGTCCAGCTGCCGCAGGGCATCGGCGCAGGAGGTGTGGAGATCGTCGGTGTAGACGCCGGTGATCAGAAGGATCTTCTGACGGTAGTTGTCAAAGGCGATGACCCGGTCAAACAGCATCAGGTCCATATCCCGGAAATCGTCCTCGCCGTGGTCCGCAAGTCGGAGCTTCGGCTCGGCGTAGCGGATGTAATCGTAGGAAAAGTAGCCCACAAGACCGCCGGTGAAGGGGGGCATGCCCGGCACGACCGGGGTGCGGTATTCCCGCATGACCTGCCGGATGACCTCATTGGGATGCGTGACCTGCCGCTGCGCTGTAACCTCGCGCCCATAGGGCGAAACCCGGCTGATGGTGAGATGGCCTCTGGTGCAGGTGATCTCAAGGGTGGGATCGTAGCCCAGAAAGGTGTAGCGGCCCCAGCTTTCACTCTGCCCGGCGCTTTCAAACAGATAGCACTGCCTGCTGGCGCCCCGCAGCCGGCGCATGACCTCCACAGGGGTGTAGCTGTCGGAATACAGTTCGCGCATGACCGGGACGCGTCGGTAAGCGCCGTCGGCTGCGAGCTTTCTGATGGTCTGAAGGTCCGGGTACATAGGTGCCGCACTTCCTTTCAAGGGGTTGCCGCAGCGATCTGCTGCGGTGTCAGTACCGATACTATACCCTTTTTTGCCACGGATTACCAATGAATTAACCTGCTTGTGCAATAAGCAAAGCTTATTGCAAGCTCGGGAAATATCTGAAATCGACCTGGGATTACAGCGAAATCCCGCACACGCAAAAAAGGAAAACTTGTTGCCTGAATCTGTAAATAACGCCGCCGGATACAAAAAAGGCCGCCCGAAACGGGCGGCTGTTCGTGTAAAACTCTTGAAACGGATTATTTGTTGTACTCTGCAATAGACTGTCCGCTGCAAAAAATCATTAATGTGTTGAATTTAAGCAGCACAATTGGTAAATTTATTGTATTCTGAACATGAAGAAATGGGAAGTGAAGCCTATGGCAGATTACTGCTATTACTGCATGTCAAATATCGGGAATGGCTTCTGCACGAACTGCGGCCGGCGGAACCGGGATATTGTGTCCCTTGCGCACCAGCTGCAGCCGGGTACACTGCTGCAGGACGGCCGGTATCTGGTGGGACGCGTGCTGGGGCAGGGCGGCTTCGGTATCACCTATCTCGGCATGGATACCAGACTGAATCGTAAGGTGGCGATCAAGGAATATTTCCCCACTGAGTGCGCCAACCGCATTTCCAGTATTACGCCGGAGATCACCGTCAGTACCGCTGACGCGGAGTTTTTGCGGGAGGGGCAGCGCCGCTTTCTGCAGGAGGCACAGTTGCTTTCGCAGTTTGAGGATACCCCGGGCATCGTGCCCATCCACGATTTCTTCGAGGAAAACGGAACAGCCTACATCGTGATGAAGTTTCTGGAAGGCCAGAATATGAAAAAGACCATCGAGCAGGGCAGGATCAGCGCGGATGCAGCTTTCAAGCTGTTTGCTCCAATCTTTGATGTGCTGGAGAAGATGCACCGGGCAAACATTATCCACCGGGATATCAGCCCGGACAACGTGATGCTGCAGCCGGACGGTTCGCTGGTGTTGATGGACTTTGGCGCGGCACGGCAGGTGAGCCGGGATGCCAGCCGCAGCCTTTCGGTGATGTTGAAGGTGGGCTATGCCCCGGCAGAGCAGTATGTGACCCGCGGCGGTACCGGCCCCTGGACAGATATCTACGCCCTCTGTGCCACACTGTATAAATGCATCACCGGCATCACCCCGCCGGAGTCTGTTGCCCGCCTGCTGAATGATATCATCCAGTGGCCTTCAGAGCTGGGCATCGCCATCAGCCCGGAGCAGGAGGCGACGCTGAAGACCGGCATGGCGGTGGAAGCGGAGAAACGGTTCCGGAATATCGCCGCGCTGAAGCAGGCACTGAAAACGCCGGTCAGCCCGGCAGCGTATCCGGAGTCAGCCGCCGCGGGCCAGTATGCAGCAGGCTTTGGCGAAGCATCGAGTCTAGCAGAACCGATCACGGAGGAAAGCAGCCGCAGCAGAGTCAATGGCCCGCTGCTGGGCGCGATTGCGGCCGGGATCGCCATCGTCGTGATCATCGCAGCGATGGTCGGACTGGTGGTACGTGTACGAAACAGGAACACAGCAGGAGCAGGCTCGGCGGGAGAACTGCTGGAGGCATCATCAGCAGAAGTGACCGCAATATCTGCGGAGGAAGAGAATGAAGTACTGACAGCCGCAGAGTCAGACGAAGAAGTCGAAGCTGAAGCAGAATCAGAACAAGTTACAACAGAAACGCCTGTGGTAACAGAAGAACCTGCTGCAGAGGCAGCCTCGGAGCCCGAAGAAGCGCAGAACGAAGATACGACCATCAAGGTGGGCGATTACATCACCTACGGCAGCTATGAGCAGGATAACGACAAGTCTAATGGGGCGGAAGCTATCAGCTGGCGAGTGCTGGATATTCAGAATGGCAAGGCGCTGCACATCAGCGAATACGGGCTTGATGCAAAGGCATATAACGAAGAATGTACAGATATCACCTGGGAAGACTGCACGCTGCGCAGCTGGCTGAACAATGAATTTCTGGATGAAGCCTTTACAGCGTCAGAGCGATCCGCGATCCAGCTGACACAGGTGGTAAATGACGATAATGCGGAATACGGCACAGAGGGCGGCAATGATACGGAGGATTATATCTTTCTGCTGAGCCTGGATGAAGCAGAGCAATATTTTGCGGACGATGAAGACCGCATGTGCGCGTCAACCGCATATGCGAATGCGAACGGGTGTTACACAGATAGTGATTACAAAACGAAAGCAGGCGAAGCCTGCTGCTGGTGGTGGCTCCGCTCCCCCGGCGACTGTACCCTCGGTGCTGCATTTGTCAGCATCGGTGGCTGGCTCTTTGAGTACGGCAACATTGTGGATGACTACGGCGATGCGGCTCGGCCGGCTTTGTGGTTGGATATTTCGAATCTGAAATCATAAATCTTCTAATCAGAAATCCAAAAGCCCGTTCGAAGGGACCAGGCAGGAAAAAAATCTGAAATGCGTGCGTAGCACGCAAATCCATGTGTCCCGCCGTAAGGCGGGTCGCTACATAAGGGGAAATTGGGGTGGCAGGAAAAATGGCGAAGGTACAAAGTGAGCTGTCCGTTATCACAAAATCCAAAGAGCTCTGCAGCTATATCATGACAGTCACGCAGAAATCTCCAAAGCATTTTCGTTATACCTTCGTCAGCCGTCTCCAGAATCTCTCGATGGATATCCTTGAAAATCTCTACCGCGCCAACGAGGTGTTTCTTGTAAAAGGAGACACTGCGGCAATAGAAAAACGCCTTGATCTCCAGCGCCAGGCAATGACAAACCTGAAGCTGATTGCGTATTTTTCGCAGCTGGCGATGGAGCAGGGCTGTATTCTGAAAATCAGGACAATGATAGTGGGATGTTGTTCAATACCACAAAATAGATCAGAGCAAAAACAGGGACCGCCCGAAACGGGCGGTCCTCTGTGCCGGGGTGTGTCATGTATTTATGCGGCTCAGAGCTCGCTGCACTTCAGCAGGATGCTGCCGAAGAAATTGCCGGAATCCAGCAGACGATGGGCCTCCACCACATCCTTCTGCTCGAAGAGACCGCCGATGTGCGGGCGGAGCTTCCCGGCCTGCAGCAGAGCGAACATCTCCTGCTTCTTTTTCAGCAGCAGCTCAGGCTTGTCGTCGAAATAGTGGAAGGAGAAGGCACGGATGCCGGGGCAGCTGCCGAAGCGGTCGGTCATGGCCTGAATGGGGTTATACTGCGTGGGAAAGCCCCTGGTGTTGTTGTAGATCAGGATGGTGCCCATGGGGGCAAGGAAGTCCATCTGCGCGCAGAAGGCCTCACCCACGGACTGGTCCATGATGATATCTGCGCCCCGGCCATCGGTCTGGTCCAGGATCTCCTGACGGATATCCGCCGTCTTGTAGCAGAACACGTGCCTGGCGCCGATCTCGCGCAGGTAGGCGCACTTTTCCTCGGTGCTGGCGCTGGCGATGACCTGCATGCCCAGCAGCGGCGCGATCTGCAGAACGGCTGTACCCAGCGCGCCGGCGGCCCCCTGAATATACAGGAGCTTGCCCTCGGCATGGGGGAAACACTCAGTCAGCATGCCCCAGGCGATGAGATGGCTGTTGGAGATGGCGGCAAGCTGCAGGTCCGTGCCCTCGGGTACCGGAGTACACCGGTCTGCCGGCGCGGTCTTATATTCGCTGTAGCAGCCGCAGGCGATGGGATGCTCCACATAGACACGCTGGCCGACAGAGAACTCCGTTACCCCCTCGCCGAGCCCGGCAACGATGCCGGCGCCGTAGAGACCGGGGTAGAAGGGCAGGATCTCCTTTGTCCAGGGATAGGTGCCGGTGCGCATCAGGTGATCCGGGCGGGAAATGCCCGAGAAGGCCATGTGGACAAGGAGCTCGCCCGGTGCCGGCTGGGGGATCGGCGCATCGATGAGCTGCAGGACCTCCGGTCCGCCGTGCTTTGTAAACATAACAGATTTCATGATTCAGGAACCTCCTGTGGTGTGTCGGAATTGATCCGGTAAAATACGCTGCCGTCTGGCCGTGCCTCGCGCAGCAGACTGCCTTGGGCGATCAGATGGTCGATATGTGCCATGGCCTCTCCCACGGCAAACCACTTCTGCGGAGCGGGGAACTCCTCCCAGCTTCTGGCACGGATCTTCCAGGTCATCCGGGAGGCAATCTCCCAGGCGTTCATGGGCCTGCCGTCTGACAGGATCTCCAGCACCTCGTCACAGCGACGCTGGTGGTGCAGGAGCAGCTGAGCGCAGCGCTGGTGGTAGTCCATATGCACCTGACGGTGTGCCGGCAGCGGCAGCTTCACCGGCAGCCGATCCGCAGCGGCTACGGACTGCAGGTAATCTCCAAGGGCGTCGCCCCCCTGCTGCCAGCGGGTGATGTTGGGGGTGATGTCAAACAGAATGTGGTCCCCCAGCAGGGCAATCCCGGTTTTCTCCTCCCAGAGCATCGTATGGCCGGGTGTATGGCCCGGGGTATGCAGGGCGGTGAAGTCGTAGGGGCCGCAGCGAAAATGCTGCCCATGCTGTACGCTGCGATAGCGGGAAAAGGGCACCGGTGCCAATCCCTGTGCCGGGTTCTCGGTGGTGAGCCGCCGCAGCAGTGCCTCCGGGAAGCCCTCACGTGCATAGTGCCGATCGGAGGCAGCCCAGGAAAATGCGGAGCTGCTGCCTGGCATATAGCCCAGGTCATGCTCGCCGATATAGACCTCGGTAGCGGCAGAGGCAAGCTCCGGAGCCAGTCCGGTGTGATCGGAATGCAGATGCGTCAGGAAAATATCGGTATCCTCCATGCGTATCCCCAGCTCCTGTAGCCCCTCCAGCAGCGCCTGCCTGCAGGCATCCTGCCGGAAGCCCGTGTCGATCAGCAGATTCCTGCCGCCGGGGTCCCGGACGACATAGACATTCAGATTCTTCAGCGGATTCCCGGGCAGCGGGACGGATATGGTATAAAGCTGGCTGTCAAGCTGGGTGATCATAAACTGTAATCCTTTCATGAACCGTAATCATCGTCATAACGTACAACTCAGGCACCGGCAACCGGTGCCGCTTTCCATCTCCCGGAAAAGAAGAAGGCAAAGCCAACGAGTACCTGAACGGCAGAGGCAATGGGCAGGGCATAGCCAATGCCATAGAGACCTGCACCCATGACGGTACCGGCTATGATACAGGCGGGAATGCGGACGGCATAGGTAGAGATGATGTTATTCGCAAGGGTCAGCCGGGTGTGTCCGGTGCCGTTGATAAATCCGTTCACACAGAAGGCCAGAGCACAGAGAATATACTCATATTTGTAGCCGGCATAGTAGCTTATGCCCTCGGTGATCACGCCGGCATCGGTTGTAAAGATCCCGACAGCCTGAGCGGGAAGGAAAAGACCGATCAGGAAGAAAGCAACGGCAAACAGCTCGCTGAGCAGGGTGCCGTACCAAAGGCACTGCTTCGCACGGTCCTGCCGCTTTGCGCCAATGTTCTGGGCGACCATGGCGGAGATTGCTGCGTTAAAGGAATTTGTGGGGATGGTTGCGAAGAGAAAAATCTTATCCAGGATTCCGGCGGCGGCAGAGGCGTTCAGACCGAAGCTGTTGACGATGCCCTCAATCACGATAAAGGAGAACATTACCAGAACCTCCTGCAGTGCGATGGGGATGCCAACCTGCAGCAGGGGCTTTGCCTCAGTGCGCTGCAGGCGGAAGTTCTTCGGGCGGAAGTCAAAGGGAAAGCCACGTCGCCGGACGTGAATCAGGCCAAAGAACATGCAGAAGGCCTGTGCTGCGGTCGTGGCGATCGCAGCACCTGCGGCACCCATTCCAAAGCCCCAGACCAGAATGATGTCTCCGATGATGTTCAGGACACTGGCGATGCCGACAAACAGCAGGGGCGAGCGGGAATCACCGACACCACGCAGGATGCCTGCAAGCATATTATAGACAGACTGGAAAACATAGCCGACGCTGCAGATGAGCATATACGAGATAGCTCCCTGCATGGCATCTGCCGGCGTATTGATCCAGCCAAGCAGTGGAACGGTGAGCGCCGCGACCAGTGTGGTAAGCCCCAGCCCGATGATAATGGAAAGGGTAAAGCCGGTTGCGGAGATAGAGGCCAGCGAGTCCGTATCACCGGCGCCGAAACGCTGACCCACAATGACAGTGGCACCTACGGACATACCGATGAGCAGCATCAGAAAGGTTGCAATGACAGTGCCGGATACCGAGACGGCTGACACATCCGCGGTGGTGGCAAAGCGACCGACAATATACAGGTCCACCATGTTGTACAGTGTCTGGATCAGATTTGCGCCGATAAAGGGGAGCGTAAAGGTCCAGAGCTTATGAAAGACGCTGCCGCAGGTCAGATCGTTTTCAATGTTTTTGGCTTTTTTCATAATAGGATTCCTCCTGTGATCATCTGCAGAGATTATAGCAGAATTTCTTGTCATTTCCTATTACGAAATAAGGCATGCCCGGATAAAAGCGCACTGTGCCCTGTAAGGCAGAATATGCGGATCTGACAAAGTGACAGCAACCGGGGAAAAACGAAATATAATACGGTATTGACCGTAGTTGTGCTCTTTGAATGAAAAAACAGGCTGCCGGAAGCGACAGCCTGTCTGGAAGGGCTTGCAATTATAGTCTTCCCCCATAGTCGACCGTCAGGTTTTCGCCGTTGATGCCACTGGCTTCGTCCGAGGCGAGGAATAAAATGGCGTAGGCCTGCTCCTTTGCGGAGAGCATGTGATCGATCGGGTGAACATGATGCTGTGCGGTGATCGCCACCATTTCCTGGTCGGCCAGTGCCATGGACGGGGACTGAAACAGGGGGGTGTCGGTACCGCCGGGAGAAACGGAGTTGATCCGGATCCCACGGCCAAAATACTGGATGGCCAGATTTTTTGTAAGGGCGAGGACGCCGGCCTTGGCAGCGGAATACGAGGCACCGGCGCAGGCATAAACACCGCCAATGGAGGCAATGTTGACGATGGAGCCGCGGCCGGCTTCCTCCATGTGCGGGAGTACCGCCCGGCAGAAACGGATGACACCCTTCAGGTCTGTGTCCAGAACCTCCTCCATAAATTCATCGGTCAGCCTGACAGCTGGCAGGTGGCAGTCCGGAATTCCGGCGTTATTGACCAGAATATCAATGCGGCCGTATTTCTCAATGGTTTTTTCTGCCACATTGTTTACGTCTTCGCTGACGCGGACATCGCCGGGGATATAATCACAGATGCCACCGGCGGCCTGAATCTCCTGCTGAACCCGCTGGAGCTCTCCCTTACGGCGGGCGGTGATCACAACGGTTGCGCCCTCCTGTGCGAAAAGCCTGGCGGTGGCTTCGCCTATGCCGGAATTACCTCCGGTGATAATGGCAATCTTATTTTCAAGTCTTCCCATAAAAACCTCCTGAAATTGTTATAAATGCGAGCACCGGACCGCGCAGAACACGATGGAAGCTGGGCGGGCGCTGTTACAGAATGTGCCCCGGCAGCATACGACTGTGCTGCCGGGGCAACCTTATGATCGGATGGAGTTCGGATCAGTCATCCTTCGGGCGGGGCGGCATAGGCGGCATCTTCTTTATGGCTTCGGCCAGCTCAGACATGACATCGGGGATCTGAATGCCCTGCGGGCAGTGGCGCTGACATGCGCCGCAGCCGATACAGTCCTTCGGACCGGGCGTGAGTGATGTAAGGCTGTGCATGCCCATGGGGCCGTCGAGCTTATACTTGTTATAGCCTTCCATTACGGTGGGGATATTGATCTCCATGGGACATTCATCCGTGCAGTAGCGGCAACCGGTACATGGGACGCTGATCTCTCCGCGGAAGAGCTGACATGCCTGGTCCAGCAGCGCGGCATCGGCATCGGAGAGGGGACATAGCGCATTGAAGGTAGCAACGTTGTCAATGATCTGGTCCATGGTGCTCATGCCACTGAGGATTACCTGAACATTATCAAGCCGCAGCAGCCAGCGGAAGGCCCAGGAGGCAATTGACCAGTCGGGGTGTGCTTCCTTCAGCAGAGCCTCGGCTTTGGGAGAAAGGCTGGCAAGACGGCCTCCGCGGACGGGCTCCATTACGACCACGGGGATCCCCTTTGCGGTCAGAAGCTCATACTGGCCCTTTGCGTCCTGCATATCCCAGTCCAGATAATTCAGCTGGATCTGCGCAAAATCCCACTGGTGATGGGAGGCCATCTTCTCAAGGACATCGACAGGAGCGTGGGAGGAGAAACCAAGGTTCTTAATACGGCCCTTTGCCTTCTGCTCCAGGAAATAATCCACGGCGCCGGAATCCAGATAGCTCTTCAGGGAATCCTCGTTCATGACAGCGTGCAGCAGATAGAAATCAATATAATCGGTGTGGAGGCGTTCCAGCTGCTCTTCGAATATGGCGGCATAATCCGGCGAAGACATGGAATTATATTTTGTGGCCAGCTTGAAGCTTGCGCGGTCATAATTGGGAAGTACCGTGCCAAGGAAAACTTCAGACCCGTTGTAGACATAGGCGGTGTCATAGTAGGTAATTCCGTTTTTCATGGCGTAATCGATGATTTCCGCGGCCTTTTCGTAGTCGATGGGAGCATTGCGGTCCGGTCCGGTGGTAGGCAGACGCATGTTTCCCATACCCAGCCGGGAAATGGCCTCACCATGATAGTCTTTATAGATCATATAGCTACCTCCTCTTAAGATAAACTTAAAATAATACGATATCATAATTATAGCATGATGAAGTGCGTTCTTCAAGCTATGCAGGCCAAAAAAATGGAAATCGGCAACCCTGCAACGGAAGCACTGGGAATCTAAGAGAAGCTGTGATAGAATAAACAGGTAAAAGGGGGAAGCATAGCATGGAGCAAACAGAGAAAAACACGCTCCGGAAGGAGTTGCGGGCCAGAACCAGGTCACTTTCAGTGGAATACATTTATGAGGCAGGCGCGGCGATCACAGCACAGCTCCTGACCACGGAGGTTGTGGCAAGGGCAGCTACCGTCTTTACCTTTATCAGTACTGCGCGCGAGCCGGATACACACAGCCTGATCGAAGCGCTTTGGAAGCAGGGCAAGCGTGTTTGCGTACCCAAATGCCTGTCGGACCGGCAGATGGTAGTGGTAGAGCTGACAGACTGGGCACAGCTTGCGCCGGCTGCTATGGGACTGCTGGAGCCGGTCAGCACTGTGCCGCAGGTTGAAGCAGGAGAGGTCGATCTGGTGATCGTGCCCTGTGTGGCAGCCTGGTACAGTGGCGCACGGCTGGGCCATGGCGGCGGATATTATGATAGATTCCTGGAGCGTTGCGCGGCAGAAAAGCTCTGTGTCTGCTTTGAACAGCTGCTCTGCGCTGATATTCCCATGACCGCGCAGGATATCCCCATGGATTATCTGTTAACAGAGCGGGGACTTACGGTCTGCAGCGCGTGGTCTGACCGTGATGCGGAGAAACTGCGGCAGAAGGAGTCGTGAGCTATCAGTAAAAAACAGCGCCGGGGTCAGCCTGAAGGCTGGTCCCGGCGCAGGTATTTCAGAGAGTGGACGGTCAGTCGCCGAGCATGGTCGGCAGAAAATAGCGGACCTGTTTTTTCCACCAGGGCCAGTCATGGTCGACATCATAGCCCCAGAAATCGGTCCATGCGGGGATACCCTTCTGGGAGAAGATTTCCTCCAGACGGCGAAGATCCCGGATGCCCTCCTCGTTCCAGCGTCCCTGACCGACAGAGATGATGATCCTGCCTTCATTGTACAGGTCATGGTACCAGTGGTCATCGGGAAGTCCTGCAAGGAATGCGGTGGGACAGTTGTCATAGACCAGATGGTTTGTAGTGTTGAAGTAAGGGTATGCGTCATAGATACCGGCCAGAGCCAGGCAGCCACCAAAGAGATCGGGGCGGCGGAAATAGTCAATGACAGCGTGGGTTGCGCCCAGACTGAAGCCCATGGTAAAGGGCTTCTGCTGAATGTGGTAGGTATCGTACATCCAGGGAACAACCTCGTTTGTGATGTAATAGAAATACTGCTCCTGGATCCAGATCCGGTGATCCGGGTCGCCGTTGAGGTCAGACCAGCTTTCCTTATCTACAGTATCCACGACAAACAGCTGAATCCGTCCTTCCTCCAGATAATCAGAAAGTGTGTCGATCATACCGAAATTTTCAAAGTTATCATGCATGGAATCCTGACAGGGGAATACCACAAAGGGGGCACCGCCGTGTCCGTGGACCAGAATGCTCATGTCGCGCTGCAGACACTGGCTGTAAAAGGTTTCAAGCTTACGGTACATAGTGTTAACTCCATTTCTTGCAGAAAACCGGTCCGGGCAGAGCCGCAGGGAACCGGGCTGTGTAATTTTTTGATGAAATTATACAGGGTGCAGGACGGTTTGTCAACGTCGGCAGAAAAAGCAGGCCATCATCCAGCCGGATGGTGGCCTGCCCGGGATATGATTCCGCGCCTTGGGCGGGGTTTTTGAAGAAAAAGGATTCAGTCCTTGATGATCTTTGCCTTCTGCAGAGCAATGACCAGAACGGGGATCAGAATGATGTGGACAATGATGCCGGGGATCGCAGTGGTAAAGGCACCGGACAGGAAAGCAGCCCAGGTAAAGGCGGCGCTGCTGACACCGGAAAGGATCGCGCGGACAACGCCCCAGACAATACGGCCGGAAAGCATGGCGATGATCAGGGCTGCGTAGATGCTGGCAGTTTTGCGGGGAAGCTTTTTGTAGAGGATGCCGGAGACCAGACCATAGGTTGCGAGCTCAAAGCACATGGCAACACCAGTGGGGAAGATTGGGGGCATACCAAAGAGCGCAAAACGGAGCAGCGGTGCGATCAGGCCGACCAGTGCGGCATAGAGGGGACCACAGAGGAAGCCTGCCAGCAGGACAGGGATATGCATGGGGCACAGGGCACTGCCAATCTGCGGGATCTGGCCGGTCAGGAATGGAAGGACCATACACAGGGCCAGACAGACGGCTGCATAGACCAGCTTGAGAACAGGGTTTGATTTTTTCATGAATAATTCCTCCCGAATTCGGTAATTCCGTCTTAAACGGGAGCCGCGTCTCAGGACGCGATTGTCAGGGTGCTGGGACAGAAAACCGGCTTGGCCGGAAATTTACAGGGATCAGATACGGGCACGTACCATTTCAACGGCTTCATCCATCAGCTGTGAAAGGGTCAGGTTGCCTGCACCCACAACCCGGTTGTGGCATTTATTCACGGGGAAGAGGATCTTTTCCGCCGGGCTCTGGCCAACTGCAACAGCCATTTCGGGGGTGATCTCCCCCATAAGGGAATCGGCCGAAAGAATGCCAATGGGACCTACGATCAGGTCAGCCGTGCGGCAGTTGACCTTTACGGCATTTTCTCCTGTAGCACCCGCGTCCGCACCGGCACGAAGCATAGCGGAGGTGGCGATGGCATTAGAACCGATCGCGTGGATCGTACAGGAGATCCCGGCAGCCCTTGCGCGTTCAATGAACAGGCTGCCCATACGGCCGCTCTGGCCGTCAATCACAACAATCGTCATTGGCCTACCTCCAGTGTCAGTGTACAGTGGGATTCCGGCTGCAGGGCTTCAAAATAAGCCAGCTCCAGTGGGATCCAGGTGTTAAGAAAGCGTGCAACGAATTCCGGTGAATTTCGCTTCTGAAGCCGGGAAAGCTGGGCCTCCGGCGTAATGCGAAGAAAAACCGATGCATCATAATATTCCGAAAGGGCCGGGTGCATGCTGTAGGCACCCTCTATGATGTTCAGTCTGCCGGGCATCCGGTGGACTGGCGGCCGGATGGACATGGTTGCACAGTCAAAGGAACGATAATTTATGGGAAGTCCCGCGGAAAGTGGTGTAAGTACCTCAGCGAGGAACCGTTCCCGGTCTACATTGCCACCCGGCTCCCGGAAGCGCTCCGGGGTGCGCTGCTCCGGACGGAGAAAAAAGTCGTCCATATGAAAGACCTCAGTATCCGGGTACAGGGTATCGAGCAGGGCGGCCAGCGTGGTCTTGCCGGAGCAGCTGCCGCCCTCTATGGCCAGCAGGACCCGCTCTTTTTGGGCCAGCAGACGGTCAGTCAGGCCAAGGAGCGGAAGTAACTCCGCGTATTCACTGCGGATCACACGATAAGCCGGATGGTAGGCCTGCCGGAAGCCTTCAGAATGATGACGGGCGGTAAAGCCCTGCAGGCGCCATTCAGAGATTCCAAGGCTGACGGACTCGGCGGAAAAGGGAATCTGCCCATCCTGCGCCAGCCGCAGCAGTGTATCCAGACCCTCCTGCAGCGACTGCCCGGCAGGCGTCTGCTCTGCAGAGCGCACAAAAAGGCGGTAGAGTGTTTCAGGTGACAGGCCATACGCTGTCAGGGCCGAAAGATGGATTCTGCACCAGCCACCGCCCAGCAGCTCGACCGGATCGACCGTCGGGCAGGCCTCAGCCTCTGTCTTCAGGTATGCAAGTCCCTTATCTGAGCTGCTGACAAAATGACCACAGCCAAAGGTCCTCTGGTGCAGGGCCTTAAACAGATCTGCCGGCGCGAGATCAGGATATCGACTGCATTGGTCCAGCAGCATTTCTTCTAATGTCAGATTCATGGCAGCCTGAGCCTCCCGGGTAACGTGCTGCTCTCTATTTTAGCACTTTCCTGCAAGAGTGACAAGTAAAATCCATCGCATGGGCAGAAGATTGCGCGCAGGCAGGATCTGTGTTAAAATCTGACAGAAGAGGGGTGGAAAGCTGTGGCGAAGATCGTCTGTATCGGAGACTCCAACACTTATGGCTTTGACCCGCGGGGCTACTTTGGCGGGACCTATGACAGGGCATGGCCGGACCTGCTGGCGGAAAAGCTGGGCTGGCAGTTTATAAATCTGGGCGAAAATGGGAGAACGATCCCCTGCTCGCCGCGGTCTGTTGCACTGCTGGACCACGCGCTGCAGGCACAGCTGCCTGCGGATGTGATCCTTATAATGCTCGGGGGAAATGATATCAGCGGCCTGTGGGATCATGACGCTGTGGAGACAGACCGCCGCATGCGGCAATATCTGCTTCATCTGAAGGAATATCAGACAGCCTGCCCGAAGCTGCAGCTGATGCTGATCAGCCCGGTGGAGGTTCAGGTGCCGGAGGAAAGCATCTGCAGTGCCCACAGAATGCTGCGCGGACTCTATCAGAAAACCGCAGCGGAGCTGGGGCTTGCGTATGTGGATGCAGGGGGCTGGGAAATCCCACTGGCCTTTGACGGTATCCACTTTACAGAGAAAGGGCATTATGTCTTTGCTGCGAAGCTGGAAGCTGTGCTCCGGCGGCAATACTGGCGCAGGCTTGCGGATTCGGCCGGAGCCTTTGTCTTTCGGAAGGGACAGGGGGAGACTGAGACCCTGATGATCGGCGTGAAGGGCCGCCGGTATTCCTTCCCCAAGGGCCACATTGAACCGGGCGAATCGCCGGAGGCGGCTGCAGTCCGGGAGGTGCAGGAGGAAACCGGGATCACGGCCTGCCTGCTGCCGGGCTTTCGGACAGAGGTGCCGTCTGTACGGCCGGAGGATCACCGCAGGATCATCTTCTTTGTGGCAGAGTATTGTGCCGGTGAGCTGCGGCCACAGCAGGGGGAGATTTCCTCGGCCTTCTGGTGCCCAATCTCATCTGCGGAGAAACTGATTGCCTTACCTGAGGACCGTGGGGCATTCATGGAAGCGCTGGAATTTTACCGGAAGCAGGCTCTGAAGCCATAGAAATAAGTCCGTACATCGCAGAAGCCTGTTCAGGCTGCGGTGTACGGACCTGTATTTTTTGTCAGAGCCGGATAAGAGTATCTGCCAAAGACAGGGAGAGCGCATCATGGGCAGTCATCAGAACCGGGATGTGGGTCTCACGGATAGAGGCCATGATGGAGCGGGTACGGTCCGGGTCAACGCCGGTAAAGGGCTCGTCAAGGATCAGCAGACGCTTTTCCGGAGGACAGGGCAGAAGGGCGGCATAGGCAAGGCATCGGGCCAGGGCGGTCCGGCGCTGCATGCCACCGGAGAGCTGCTCCGGCAGGGTGCCGGTCTCTGTGTCCAGCCCCATGACCCTGAGCCAATACATGGCCTGTTCAGGCCCGGTGCCCTTTGGCAGAACAAGCAGTACCTGCTGCAGCGCAGGGAGTCCCGGCAGCAGCCGGTTTTCCTGAAACAGAAAGCTGACCCCGATGGGAGACGGAAGGCTGCCGGCGGCGGGCTGTTCCAGACCGGCGATCAGACGGAGCAGGGTGGTTTTACCGCAGCCCGAAGGGCCGGAAATTGCGGTAATGCCGGAATCGGGCAGCTCCAGGGAGAGGTCAGTGAATATCTGCTTTTTACCATAGGCGAAGGAGAGGTTTGAGAGCTTCATGCGTGAATTCCACCCTTCAGGAGCTTTTTTACCAGGGTTTCCAGCAGTAAAGACAGCAGGATGACCACCCCGGTCCAGGCAAACAGCGCAGGCGTTTCAAGGTAAATTTTGCTGAAATAGACCTGCGTCCCGATCGCCTGCTTCGGCAGACACAGTACCTCTGCAGCAACACCGGATTTCCAGGCGAGACCGATCGCGGAGCAGACCCCGCTGGAAAAACAGGGCCGCAGAGCCGGGAGATAGAGAAAACGGAGCTTTTTTAAACGTCCCAGCCGATAGGCATTGCACATTTCAAGCAGCAGTGGATCCACAGCCTTCAGTCCTGCAGTTACATTTTCCCAGAGAATGGGCAGGACGATCAGGGCGGAGATCACACCGGGTACCTGACCGGTTTTCACCCATAACAGCACCAGAATGATAAAGCTGGCCACCGGTACGGTGCGGATGATGCGGATGGCCGGAGAAAGGATACAGTCAGCGATCCGGAAGCGGTCCGTCAGGACGGCCAGCGCAGTGCCCAGCAGGATCCCGGACAGCGTGCCGCAGAAAATTCGGAGCAGACTGATCCCGGCAGTCTGCCAGAAGCCGACAGTGACTGCAAGCGCGCCAAGCGTTTTTATGACGCAGAGCGGGGTTGGGACAAGAAGCTCCATATCGACCCACAGGGCGATCCCCCACCAGACCGCCAGCCAGAAGGCAGCCGGTAGCAGAAAACGGAAGGCCGTGTGCTCTTTTAATACAGAGGAATGTGACGGGGCTGTGTTAGAAGGTTTCATTGTGGCGGGCACCTCGGAAAGAGAAATGCAGAGCAGAAAGCATGCGACGGTATGATGATCAGGCCGACTGCACTGCAGCAATGGCAATGCAGAAGCTCTACGTCAAAGCATACAGAACTATGATCGTTATAAAATGTTCCAAATGGAACAACTGTATTATAACAAATACCGCCGGGCCTGTAAAGCGGGATTCATTTTCCGTCAGAAAAAGGAATTTACTTCAAAAGCGTTTCATGTTTTGCTATAATAAGACTCAACATCATCAGAAAAAGAAGAAGGAGCTGATGTATATGAGCAGACTGACCATTATGACGACCAGCCGCGCACAATCTACCATTGAAGGCTTATATACCGATATGGAGCGCAGGATCATCGCGAGTCCACCCGGACTTTGCCCCGTGGACCTGACGGCGGCGTTCCTGAAGCTATGTCATGCGCAGACCTGCGGAAAGTGTGTTCCCTGCCGGGTTGGACTGGAGCAGATCGCAAATATGCTGGAGGAGGTCCAGCATCACAGGGCCACGATGGAAACGCTCGAAAAGATCCGGAACACGGCACAGGTCATAGAGGATTCGGCAGACTGCGCCCTTGGTATTGAAGCCGCGCGGATGGTCCTGCGCAGTCTTGAAGGGTGCTGGGAGGACTATGTTTCTCATGTGCAGGAGCACCATTGCAGCACAACTCTGACACAGTCAATCCCATGTGTGTCTAACTGCCCGGCAGGCGTAGATATTCCGGGATATGTGGCACTTGTAGAGGCTGGCAGATATGCCGATGCGGTACGGCTGATCCGTAAGGATAATCCACTGCCTGTAGCCTGCGCCATGATCTGCGAACACCCATGTGAGTCACGTTGTCGCAGAACGCTGTTGGATGCACCGATCAATATCCGGGGACTCAAACTTGCGGCTGTCAATAATGCCGGTCTTGTGCCTGCACCGAAATGCGCTGTGCCAACAGGAAAGTCTGTGGCGATCATTGGTGGTGGCCCCTCCGGCCTGTCCGCAGCCTATTACCTGCAGCTTATGGGACATGAATGCACGATTTATGAAAAGAGAAAACATCTGGGCGGTATGCTGCGCTATGGAATTCCCAGCTACCGACTGCCCCGCGAACGGCTGCAGGAGGATATCGATTGCATTCTGTCCACTGGTGTAAAGGCTAAGATGGGGACAGGTATTGGCAATGGAGAGAATATGATCCGGATGGAGACACTTCGGTCGCAATATGATGCCGTTTACATTTCTATCGGAGCGCATGACGATAAAAAAGTAGGTATTCCGAATGAAGATGCCGAGGGCGTGCTCTCTGCAGTTGAACTGATGGGCAGCATTGGCGATGGCATTATGCCTGATTTCCGTGGTAAGCGGGTCTGTGTGATCGGCGGCGGTAACGTTGCCATGGACTGTACCCGCAGCGCGATCCGTTGTGGCGCTGAAAAGGTATCCATTGTTTATCGCCGGCGAGCTGTCGACATGACGGCGCAGGATGAAGAGGTCCAGGGTGCGCTGGAGGAAGGCGCTGAGATGCTGGAGCTGCATGCACCCAGGGCGGTTGAGGTGGATGCAGACGGACGTGTGATCGGCCTCTGGACCAGCCCGAAGCAGATTGGCCTGATCCACGATCGTCGCGCAGATGTGATAGACTGCGGTAAGGAAGATGAACTGATTCCCTGTGACGTTGTAGTAGTGGCCATCGGGCAGTCAATTGAGACGCAGTATTTCGAGGAGGAAGGGATTCCGATTAAGCGTGGAGTTATCGCTGCGGAGGAATGGACTGCCGTGGACCGTGCTCCCGGTGTGTTTGCCGGCGGAGACTGTGTTACCGGACCCAAGACAGCGATCCGCGCGATTGCTGCGGGGAAGGTTGCTGCGGCCAATATTGATAATTATCTGGGCTACTATCATCAGATTACAGTAGATGTCGAAATCCCAACGCCCAGTCTGCGGGATCATAAATACTGCGGCAGGATCAATCTGGCCGAACGCTCTGCTGCTGACCGTAAGGATGATTTCGACCTGATGGAGCAGCCTATGACAGAACGTGATGCCAGACAGGAGGCCAGCCGCTGTCTGCGCTGCGACCACTTCGGCTGTGGTATTTTCAAAGGAGGCAGACGAACAGAATGGTAAATGTAACAGTCAATGGAATCCCGGTGGCTGTGCCGGATGGTGGAACGATTCTCGAGGCAACGAAGCTGGCAGGCTGTCCCGTACCGACGCTCTGCTTTCTGAAGGGAATCAATGAGATTGGTGCCTGTAGGGTCTGCGTAGTCCAGACCTCAGCCAAGGGCCACCTGGTGACTGCCTGCAACAATGTGTGCACAGAGGGAATGGAAATTCAGACCAATACCCAGCGTGTCCGTGAGGCCCGGCGCACGAATCTGGAATTGATCCTGTCACAGCACAGGCTGAACTGTCCTGCCTGTAATCGTGAGAACAGCTGCCAGCTGAAGAAGGTTGCGAATTCCATCGCAATGGATGACACTATGAATTATGCCCATGGATATCCGGCAGATGAATGGGATCAGGATTTTCCACTGATCCGAAATGAAAGTAAGTGCATCAAGTGTATGCGATGTGTCTCCTTCTGCGAAAAGGTACAGACACTGGGCATTTGGGATATGGTAGGTACAGGCTCCCATACTACAGTTGCGGTTTCAGGTAACCGTACCATACGCAATGCCGACTGTGCCCTGTGTGGCCAGTGTATCACCCACTGCCCGGTAAATGCGCTTCATGCCCGTGACGATACAAAGGCAATCTTCGGAATCAACGGTGCGCTGAATGATCCCGAAAAAATCGTGGTATTTCAGACTGCACCGGCAGTGCGTGCAGCCTGGGGGGAGCACTTTGGACTTGCGCCCGAGCTTGCGACAGAAAAACGGATGGTTACGGCGCTGAAGCGCATAGGCGTAGACTATGTCTTTGATACAAATTTTTCCGCAGATCTGACCATCATGGAGGAGGGCACTGAATTTTTGCACCGTATGACGGATGGTCAGGCCCACAGGTTCCCGATGTTTACCTCCTGCTGTCCGGGCTGGGTACGGTTTATGAAATCCCAGTATCCCGATATGGTGGGGAATCTTTCTACAGCGAAATCACCGCAGCAAATGTTTGGAGCTGTCACCAAAACCTATTTTGCAAAGAGGCTGGGAGTAGACCCGAACCGGCTTGTCTGTGTTTCGGTAATGCCCTGCACTGCTAAAAAAGCGGAGCTGGCGATCCCAAGCATCAATGACGCAGGTGCCGGTCGGGATGTGGATTATTCTATTACGACCCGTGAAATGTGCCGTATGATTTCTGCTGACCAGATTGATGTGGCAGCCCTTCCGGAATCCGATTATGATTCTCCACTGGGGGCAGGCACCGGCGCAGCGGTGATCTTTGGTGTGACCGGTGGTGTTATGGAGGCAGCACTGAGAACCTGCAGCTATATTCTGACAGGTGAAAATCCTGATCCGGATCAGAGCTTCCTTGGAGCCCGCGGTATGGATGGCTGGAAGGAAGCCGAGTATGATGTTGCCGGTGTGCGGGTGCGCACAGCGGTTGTAAGCGGTCTTGGCAATGCCCGCAGATTGATCCGGGCTTTGCGTCGCGGTGAAGTGACCTATGATTTCGTAGAGGTTATGGCATGTCCGGGTGGCTGTGTCGGTGGCGGCGGGCAGCCAATCCATTACAACGAAGAGCGCGCACAGCAACGCGGGCTGGTCCTCTATAACTATGATTCTGGCAACACACTGCGGTTCTCCCACGAAAATCCTGAGGTACAGGCACTATATGCTGACTATCTCGGGGAGCCCTGCGGCGAGCTGGCGCATCATCTGCTGCATACAGACCATTTTGCCTGGGATATGCCCCTGTCACCAGAGCCTGACGAGGATGTGATCCTGCGGGGACGACCGTAGCCTGCGGCAGGTAAAGCAGTAGCAGAATGCAGATCTTTTAAATGACAAAGCATCTCCTTTGAAAGCGGTACAGGATACCGTCAGAAAGGAGGTGCTTTTTGCTGTTCTGGTATATCAGGAGGTTTTGGCTATAACGGATGAAAGGCCGGTCATATTCTGCTTACTAGCTGAGCTCAACCTGCCCCGTATACAGCTGGTAATAACGGCCCTTCAGCGCCAGCAGCTCCGCGTGGGTTCCACGCTCCAGAATCTGTCCATGCTCCAGGACCAGGATGCAGTCGGCATTTCTGACTGTACTGAGCCGGTGCGCAATGATGAATACGGTCCGGTCCTTCATGAGCCGGTCCAGTCCCTGCTCAATCTGATGCTCTGTCCAGGTATCAACAGAGGCGGTAGCCTCATCCAGCAACAGCATGGCAGGGGCGGCGATCGCTGCACGCGCGATAGAGATCAGCTGCCGCTGACCGGCAGAGAGGGAGGCGCCGTCCGCGGTTATGACAGTATCGTAGCCTTCCGGCAGATGCGAGATGAAGAAGTCCGCACCGGCCAGCCGCGCCGCGTCCTCGACCTCCGCGTCGGAGGCATCCAGTCGCCCGAAACGGATATTATCGCGGATGCTGCCGGTAAAGAGATGGGTGTCCTGCAGAACAGTGCTGAAGCTCTGACGGAGGGATGCCTTTTCAATATCCGAGATCGGGATCCCGTCAATCGTGATGGTACCGGCGCTGGGCTCATAAAAACGGGTCAGCAGGTTCAGCACGGTTGTTTTACCGGCACCGGTGGAGCCTACCAGTGCAATCTTCTGTCCGGAGGCTGCACGGAAGGAGAGGTCGGTAAGCACAGGAACGTCAGGCGTGTAGCAGAAGGAGACATTCTCAAACGCAACCTCTGCACGGAGGGGGATTCTCTTGCTTCTGTCTGTCCAGCAGCTCCGGGCAGAGTCCGTGGATGTCCGCTCCAGACGGTAATGCCGGCTGTCGCATTCCGGCTCCATATCCATAACGGCCATGATCCGTTCGGTACCTGCGGCCGCGGCCATCAACAGGTTGAACTGCACAGATACTGTGGCTACCGGTCTGCCCGCCTGGCGGAGGTACTGGGAATAGGCAACCAGGGAACCCAGGTCCATCCGTCCCAGAATGACAAAGACGGCACCGATGCAGCAGCTGACAGCTGTATTGATCGAAGCAGTACCGCCAAGGGCCGGCATGACGCTGCCGGAGAAAATCTGGGCGGAATTGGTGCTTTCAGAAAGCCCCTGATTAAGCCGGTCAAAATCGTCAACGGCAGCTTCCTCATGCCCGGTGACTCTGACAACCTTTTCACCTGCAAGGATTTCCTGTATAAATCCATTCAGGGCACCAAGGTGCTGCTGTTGCTTCCGGAAGTAAAAACGGCTTTTTCCCCCGCTGACCTTGACGATAAAATACATGCATACAAGGAAGCAGAAGCTGATCAGCGTCAGCAGCGGGTTCATGACGATCATCATGACAATGACGCCCACAAAGGTGATGAAGCCGCTGAGTATGTTGTTCATGGCGGTGTTCAGAGCGTCGGATATGGTGTCGATATCGCCTGTGAAGCAGCTCATGAGCCGACCGTGAGGCTGACTGTCCAGCCAGGAGACCGGCAGGACCTGCAGCTTACGGAACAGATCGGCCCGGATCGCATGGATCGTTTTCTGGGAGATGCGGATCATAAGCCGGGAAGAAGCGTAGGAGCATACAACGCCCAGCAGATAGAGCATGCCCAGCAGGAAAACGGCAGTCAGCAGCGCATGGGTATCCCCGGCGGGGATATAATTGTTGATGATCGGACGCAGCAGATAGGGAGCGGCAATCTCGGAAAGGGAGGTAAGCAGTACGCACAGGACACACAGCAGTGTCAGCAGGCGGCAGCGGATCATGTACCGCAGAAGAAAGCGGACAGTCCGGAGAATGGAGCTTTTCTGATTATCCATGTTCCTGCCTCCCTTCTTCCTGACTGAGGTAGATCTGACGGTAGATCGGGCTGCTTTCCAGCAGCTCAGCATGGGTGCCCATGGCAGAGATCCTGCCTTCATCCAGCACAAGGATCAGGTCGGCATCCATAACGGAGCGGATGCGCTGGGCGATGATCAGCCGGGTGGTATCCGGAAGCTCCCGGGTGATGGCTTCCCGAAGCAGAGCGTCGGTATTCATATCGACGGCGCTGGTACTGTCATCAAGGATCAGAACCCGGGGATCCTGCAGCAGGGCCCTTGCGAGGCACAGACGCTGGCGCTGTCCACCGGACAGGTTGACGCCATCCTGCCCGAGCTTTGTCTCAAAGCCCGCAGGGAGCTGGTCGATAAATTCCAGAGCGCAGGCCTTGCGGCATGCATCCGTCAGCTTTGCCTGACTGGCATCGGGGTCGCCCCAGAGCAGGTTTTCACGAATAGAGCCGGAGAACAGGGTGTTGGTCTGTAATACGATGGCAACTGCCTGACGAAGCTGCCCCAGACGGTATTCCCGGATATCCCTGCCATCGAGGAGTATGCTGCCAACGTCCGTATCATAAAGCCGTGGGGCCAGCTGTACCAGCGTGCTTTTGCCGGAGCCGGTACCACCGATAATGCCGACTGTGCTGCCGGAGGGGGCCGAGAAGGAAATATCCTGCAGTACGGTTCGGCCGGGGGTATAGGCAAAGCTGACATTCCGGAATTCCAGTGCTCCGGTCTGGGGATCTGGGGCGCCCGGACCGTCGGAAATCTCCGGCTGCTCATGAAGTACCTCACCGATGCGCTGCGCAGATACCATAGACCGGTTTAAAAGCAGGATCGCATTTGCGAGGGACATAAGCTGCGCAAAGATCTGTGAAATGTATGTCATAAAACCGGTAAGCTGGCCGATACTGGCCTGCCCGTTGATCACCATGATACCACCGTAGCCGAGCAGCAGCAGCATGGAAATATCCGTGAACAGCGTAACGACCGGGGTGCCGATGGCAGTAACGCCGAACGCTTTGTCGGCGGCATAGAACACACGGTCATTGATCCTGCAGAAACGATCGCTGACCAGATCTCCACGGACAAAGGCACGTACGGTCCGTACGTTGGTCAGGTTTTCCTGCGTTGCAAGATTCAGATCGTCTGTTGCTTCCTGCAGGGACTGATAGAGCGGCTTTGAACGTTGCACTATGATCACCAGAAGGATGGCCATCAGCGGTACCAATACCAGAAACATCGTGGAGAGCCTGCCACAGAGCCGCGCGGAAAGCACAGCAGCTACGGCAACCATGGAGAAGGACCGGACCAGCTGCTTTACACACTGAAATACAGCGGTCTGAACGGCAGTCACGTCACTTGTGACCCTTGTGATCAGGGAAGCGCTACCGAAATGTTCGATATTCCGGAAGGAAAAGCTTTGAATATGGGCAAATTGGGCCCGGCGCAGGTCCGCACAGAAGCCGGTGCCGGCCTTTGTGGCAAATCGAATGGAAAAAATTCCGCAGGCAAAAACCGCGGCGGCCAGCGCGAGCATTTTCAGCCCGGACAGAAGGACCCTTGCAATGCTGCCGGAGGCGATATCCTGATCCAGCAGGGTGGCAAGGATCAGGGGGATCAGAAGCTCAAAAACAGCCTCCAGTACAGAGCAGATACTGCTGGCAGCGATTTTTCCCCTGTATTTTCCAAGATAGGGGAGCAGAACACGATACATGCTAACACAATCCTTATCAGTTCAAAGTTGGTGCCCGTGAGGCAGCCTTTATAGGGGCTTACCGATCCCGGAAGCGATGGGGCAAGTCCGGGATCGGTAGCATGGCCGGCTGCGCAAGGGCAACCGGAAAATTATTTGGGATCTCCGCCGTACTGCCGGTTTTCGGGAAGGATCACATCGAAGCGGTTATAGCCCGGAGAATAGGTGTTCTCCTCGTCAATATGTGCATAGGGCTGCGGAGGGACAACTGTGCGCTGAACAACCTGTGGTGTGGTCCAGGAATTATGGGCCTCTCTGGCATCGGTAAGCTGCCGTGGACCATGGCTTGCCTGATGCACCTCAGGCTTCGGTGCCTTATCCTCACGATAGCACTTTTGCGCCCAGTTTTCGGCATCCAGGGTACCGTGAACATCGGGGCAGACCTGCTCGTGGGCCCACCACCATTTGCCACCCTGGAATACAAAGTCGGAGCCATAGCGCTCCCAGAGCCAGCTGCCGCTGCGGGTCTGACCGGTCCGGCCGAAGCTGTTCATCATGGTGCCGGGGGTCAGGTACCAGCTGCGTGCGCTGAGACCGTCATCCGCTACCTCGATCACAGGAGAAGCAAGCACATGGCAGGATCCCCAATAGGTGGAGCGCTTATCATGGCCGTTCAGCTCATCACCAAACCACTTCGCGAAGCGGTCAGAGCCGAACATCTCGTCAGCCGAGATGCCGCAGTGGGCTTTAAACATTTCATCATAGCCGATCATACGGCCAAAGCCATGCCCCCAGGTGGTGTCGGTAGAGCGAAGCCAGAAAACGCCGTATTCCTCGCGGCCGTAATTGACCCCATGCAGATAGGCATGGCGGGCCTTCAGCTCTTCAACCATCTGACCGGCAGCGACATTTGCAATTCGTTCATGTTTTGAAAGTGAAGTATTCATTGTGCGGTGTCTCCTTCCTCAGATGATCCGGTCATAGTACTTTTTACCGATCCGGCCTTCAGGGCCATAGCTCTCTTCTTCCTCGTAGCTGCGATAGGGAGCAGGCATATCATAATAAATGTACTCCCAGCCAAACTGCGGATCATAGACATCTACGGGCTTTGTGGGCGTGCCGTAATAGCGCTTGCTGGGGTCGTCAGCGGCCAGAATCCGTGGCATCTGATCGTAATCCTCGCCGCTACGGATGGAAAAGTCATGCTCTTCCACAACATGCCAGATCTTCCATTCGTCATCCTCACGGGCAAACTCAATAAAAATAAGGCTGACTTCAAAATAGCCGTCTGCGGTGCCGTCGGGCTTTCCGGTAGCGGACATACCGACATCATAGGCCAGGTAGCGTGCGGTCTGTGCGTCATCGGCGATATAGACAAGCGGGGTAGTACAGGAGTGCTGTGCTGTCATACCGAGGCCGCGGTCGGCCTGGGTATAGCCGGCCTCCGGTGCAGCGGCCTGAAAACGGGCGAGGGCCGTATCGCACTCCTGCTCATATTCCTCGATAAAGTGGCGGACAACCTCGTCCATGCCGACATAATAACCGATATTGGTGCCAAAGGAGGCAGTGCGTTTATTGTGTGTTTTGCGGACCCAGAGCTCGTCGATCGCGCGGCGGCGGTCGCCGTTGGACCAGCAGAGCATAAAACGGGAGGCCTGATCCTGGATGCACTCACGTTCCCACATGCGCACGATATACTCGTCATCGGTATAGGTCTTCTTGTGTTCTGTAAACATATTCCGGATCCTCCTTTCTCAGATTCCGTAGCTGAAGGTGTCTGCAAAGGTCTCATATGGGACGGGCATTGCAGGTGATGTTACGTGGGGACGGCCGGGATAGTAATTGGCCAGAACAGGGGTGGGGATATTGGGCTCCGGCATATGGAAGTCGGCAAGCTCAGCGTAGGCAGCAACGGGTTCAAACTGCTGCGGCTCAGCGCCAAAGGCGGTTCCACACTGGCAGTCCAGATTTTTCAGCAGCTGAAGATGCCAGATCTTCCACTGACCCTCTTCATAGATAAAGTCCACTGCTGCCCAGCCGAACCACCAGTAGGCCACGGGGCCGGAAACGGTCATGCGGCTGTAGGAACCGCGGATATTCCAGAGACCCTTGGCGGTCTGCTGGTCATCGGCAATCTCAATGATCTGGGAATCAAAGGGGAGGTAGGTCATGGCACCGACGCCGTAAATTTCAGCATCGGATTTGTCTCCGAGCTTTTCCGGAAAGTCCTTTTGTACCAGCTTTGAGACCAGCGCAATCTCACGGCCCAGGGCTTCGTAATAGCCCTTTACTGCTTCAGCGCCGGCATACCAGCCTTCGTTGACACCAAGGCAGACGTCCTCACGACGGCTGAAGTAGCGGTCATAGCAGGCGGCCTCCTCACGGACGGAATAGTCCGCGGAAATGCGTCCCATGATGTTACGGAGGTCACGGCGCCACTCCAGAAGCGTGAGCATTTTATCAGGGTATAGCTGCATTACAATTCCTCCTTATGAAAAATAGGGATGATAGTTTAAGTTTGGATACGAATATATTATATCAGTCCGGCGTTTTGCGGAAAAGAATCAGAATCAGATATGATACAGCAATTATCAACATTACAAAGGGCGCTGCTTTCTCGGAAGCAGCGCCCAGTCTTGTGTACGGGAATTCCTTATTTATGCGGCGCGTGCTACATAACGGTCATAGCCAGCCTGAACGATGTCAATGCAGTTTTCAATGCCCATATCGATCAGCTGATCGCGGAAGTCATCGAATTCATCCAGGGAACGGGTGCCGGTGATGAACTGCAGAATGTTCTCGTTGTAGGTAGTGATGATATCGTTGTAGTAGCCGTTCAGCTCCTCCAACTCCTCAGCGGTGATCAGCTTGTTATAGCTGTCGGGGAGCTGATAGGCACCGTCTGTACCCTCCAGCCAGGACTGGCCGGCTGCAAGCTGTGCGTCTGTATAGGTAATATAGTTCTTGGTGTTGTCAATCTCATAGGGGCCGGAGGTGGAACCGCCGGTGTACAGGCACAGCGCGACATCCATTGTCATGCCATCGGGATTGTTGGTGATCACGTCGGTAAATACAGGCTTGCCTTCCTCGTTGTACTCAAAGGAGAAGCCCTCTGTGCCGTAATTGGCCAGCAGGTTGCCTTCCTCCGTGAAGAAGTAGTTAAAGAAGCGGACGACCAGCTCTACATCCTCGCAGGTGCTGGAAACGGAGATTGCCATGTTGGAGGCTGCGTTATCGGCATCCAAACCGAAATGCAGGGTTGCATCCTCACTGATGCGCATGGGGGAAATGCCAATGACCTCAGCGTTGCCGCCAATTTCTTCCTCATAGTTTGCGAGATTTGTGGCATAACCACGCCAGATGCCGACTGTTCCGCTGGCAATCTTGTCACTGGAAACCTCACCGGATGAGGAGGACATGGTATCGGAAACAAAGTTGCTGTCGATGATGCCTTCATTATACCAGCTGTTCAGGGTAGTCAGCATGTCCCGGAAGCCCTCTTCGAGCGGGCCCCAGTGGATGGTGCCGTCAATCTGATAGAAGCCGTTGGAATCACTGGAAGTGGGGATCACAATGTCATAGGCGCCCTGCATGCTGCCGGGTGTGGTAACGCCGTCTGCAGCGATACCGTAGGGAGCGGTTGCACCCATTTCATCCTTAAAGGCAAGCAGAACATCGTGGTAATCCTCTACCGTGACAGGGATGTCCAGTCCGAGCTCGTCCAGCCAGTCCTTGCGGATGACAGAACCGAATTTCGGAATCCGGCCCTCAGAGGTCTGGAAGCCGTAGAGGGCGGCCTCAGCGCCGGCCTCGGTATAGGAGCTCAGGATACGGGTTTCTGCGGTGGCCTGGGTTGCACGATAGTCGGGTGCGTACGCATCCAGCGCGTCGGTCAGGTTGATGATGATCTCTTCTTCAATCGCCTGATCAAGGGAGCCGGAATACTGGCCGCCAAAGTTCAGGATGGCATCGTCGTAATCGCCACCGGCGATCATCAGCATAAACTGCTCATTGGCAGCGGGGATCGGTACGGCATTGAATTCCAGCTCGACATTCAGCCGGGACTCAGCCTCCTGATAGTAGAGGTAATCAGCCGGACCGTCAGCATAGCCTTCAAACATGGGTGGATAAACGATCCAGAAGCTGAAGGAAGCGGTTTCATCCAGCGGGAAGTAAGCGGGCTCCTCTTCCACGGGCTCTTCTTCGGGCGCGGCCTCTTCTGCAGAGGCAAGGACCTCAGCCGCAGCTTCGTCGGCAGCTGCCTCAGGTGCTTCCGCTTCAACGGCTTCTTCTGATGCCGCCTCGGCGTCCGCTGTCGATGCGGCACTGGCAGGGACTTCTGCAGTGTCATCAGCTGTGTTACCACAGCCTGCCAGCAGGGAGACCAGCATTGCGAGGCAGAGGAAAAGTGCAAACAGTTTTCTTTTCATGTGTGTTCCTCCTGATTCTTCTGTGGCTGTGCCACAATTGTTACAAGCCCATACTAGCACCCTGCATTTTCATGTAAAAGCATCAGAAAGCTATCTAAGTATCAAAAAACAACATTTCGGCGGAATTTGATAGTTCTGCGTGAAAATTGAGAACCGGACAGGAAGAGTGGAACATAACAGAAGGAGGCTGCCGCCGGCAGCCTCCTGGATACTTTATTTATATGAGGCTCAGTCGTGCTCAGCCCAGTCAAGGCTGCGGCCTACGGCCTTATGCCACTCTCTGGTGAGCTTTTCACGTTTTGCAGGCTCCATACCGGGGGTAAAGGTGACATCTACAGCCCACTTCTGCTCAATCTCCTCAAGGCTGTTCCAGACACCTACCGCCAGACCGGCCAGCAGGGCAGCGCCCAGCGCGGTGGTCTCACGGATGACAGGCCGGCAGACCTGCTTATCCAGAATGTCTGCCTGGAACTGCATCAGGAAGAGGTCACGGCTGGCACCGCCGTCTACCTTCAGATTCTGGGGAACGATACCGGTGTCCTTTTCAATGGCATGGACCAGATCGGCAGACTGGTAGGCAATGGATTCCTGAGCGGCACGGATGATGTGCTCTCTGCGCGTGCCCCGGGTGATGCCGACAATAGCGCCGCGGGCATACATATCCCAATGGGGGGCACCCAGACCGGTGAAGGCGGGCACCAGATAGACACCTCCGTTGTCAGGGACCTTCTGTGCGTAATATTCCGCATCCCTGCTGTCAGTAAAGAAGCGCAGCTCATCACGCACCCACTGGATCACGGCACCACCCACAAAAACGGAGCCCTCCAGTGCATACTGTACTTTTCCGTTCAGTGAGATGGCAATAGTGGTGACAAGACCGTTCTGACTGCGGCACAGCTCTTCACCTGTGTTCATCAGCAGAAAGCAGCCGGTACCATAGGTGTTTTTCATATCGCCGGCATGGAAACAGCACTGGCCGAACAGGGCTGCCTGCTGGTCACCGGCAATGCCCGCAATGGGAACCTCATACCCGTTAATGGAGGTATAGCCGTAAATTTCCGAGGAATCCGCGACACGGGGCAGCATGACCCGGGGAATGTCCAGCAGCTCCAGAAGCCGGTTGTCCCAGTCCAGTGTGTTGATATTATACAGCATGGTGCGGGAGGCATTGGTACGGTCCGTAACATGAACCCTGCCTCCGGTCAGCTTCCAGACCAGCCAGGTATCTACGGTACCGAAGAGGATCTCACCACGTCTGGCACGCTCCCGGGCGCCCTCTACGTGGTCAAGGATCCACTGGATCTTGGTGGCAGAGGAATAGGCGTCCGGCACAAGGCCGGTAGCCTGGCGGATATAGGCGTCCACCTCGGCATCCTTTGTGAGCTCTTCCACCAGAGGCGCGGTGCGCCTGCACTGCCAGACAATGGCGTTGTAGATAGGGCGACCGGTATCCTTTTCCCATAGAATGGTGGTTTCACGCTGGTTTGTAATGCCAACGGCGGAAATCTGCGCCGCACTGATACCGGTCCGCGCGACGACCTCACTCATGACGCCCGCCTGAGAGGAGAAAATCTCCATGGGGTCATGCTCCACCCAGCCCTGCTGGGGGTAAATCTGCTGAAACTCGCGCTGGGCAACACCGACGATGTTCTGCTGATCATCAAAAAGGATCGCACGGGAACTGGTGGTTCCCTGATCCAGTGCCAGAATATACTTGCTCATAGCTCCGTCCTCATTTTCATGATAATAACCTGCAGGGCAACGGCTGTCCGTGCCCCTTCAGTGAGACTATTTTACGGCAGAAATATAGCCGATGTCAATCTTTTACGGGGGATTGTAGCGCGGGAATCACAGGAAAAACAGAATTCCGTGACTACAGCAGGTTAAACAGAATCATTGACACGGTATTATGGAAATGTTACAATACAAGTTGCGATTTTTGTGCAAAAGAGAATCCACAATGCGGCGCCGGTCTTTACGGAGCCCACGCTTGATAACGGACAGGGATAGAAAGCAATGAATCTGAAAGAAGAAGCAATGAATCTGAAGGAAAAGGTTATGGCACTGACAAAGCGGCAGAAAATGCTGGCAGGGGGCTGCCTGGCAGTGCTTGTGATTGCAGGGTGCGCATGGGGGATCCCGGCCTTTGTGACCCACAGGGCAAATGTAGCCGAGCAGAAGCGGCTTCAGGCGGAGCAGGAAGCCCGTGAAGCCTATATAGAGGAAGTAACCGGACCCTATGCATCTGATGATACGATCCTGCCAAATGTCTATATCGGTGATGTTGCGGTTGGGGGCATGACGCGGGAGGAAGCAGCGGAGCTGGTCCGCGAAGAAATGCAGGCGACAAAGGCACATACGATCACGGTCCACCTGCCGGATCAGGACGTGGTCTTTACCTCGGAGCTCAATGGTCTGGAGGAGGATCTCAGTGATGCACTGGACGAGGCCTGCGCCTATGGACGGGATGATACAGATCCGGCTGCTTTCTGCGAAGCTGTTCTGGCTGCAGAAGCGGGAGAGGATCGCATTGTCCTCGAGACGGAAGAGTCGGTTGATCCGGAAGGTATCACGGATGAGATCACAGCCCTTGCGGAGGAGAAGTACATTGCTCCCGTTGAGGATGTGGTTGATATCGACACGGAGAATCTGAATATTACGGTTACCAGAGGCTCTGCAGGACGCAGTCTGGATGCCGAAGGCCTGTCTGCAGCAGTGCTGAAGGGCTTTGAAAATGAGTGCTATGATGATATTGACTGGGAGTATGACAGGATCGATCAGGAGGAGGTTCCTCTGGAGGAACTGTTTGAGACCTATTCCAGAGACCCGGTCAATTCCGTTTATGATAAAACAACCGGGGATGTGACTGAATCTCAGGTGGGATATGCGCCGGAGCTGAGTGCCGCACGCGCGATGGCCAAGGTCTGGGCTGCTGAGCCCGGTGAACAGGTGGTGCTGAATTTTACGGAGGTGGAGCCGGAGATTACAGCGGATGAGCTGCGCGAGGTGCTCTTCAGCGATGTGCTCTATTCCTATGGCTCTGTTTACGCAAGCAACGCAGGCCGTACGGAAAACCTGCGTCTGGCATGTGCTGCGATTAATGGCACGGTCATTAATCCGGGCGAGGTCTTTTCCTTTAACGATACGGTGGGTGAACGTACTGCAGCCAAGGGCTACCAGTCTGCCATTGTATATGTGAACAGAAAATCCGAAGCCCAGCTGGGGGGCGGCATCTGTCAGGTTGCTTCAACGATCTATTACTGCACACTCTATGCCGAGCTTGAGACGGTTTACCGTGAGCCGCATATGTTCCAGGTGACCTATGTTCCCAATGGCATGGATGCCACAGTCTATTGGGGCAGCCTGGACTACCAGTTCCGCAACAACACGGATTACCCCATCAAAATTAATGCCTATCTCTCCGGTGGCTGCTGCTATATCGAGCTGGTCGGAACCGAGACAGATCATCATATTGTGAAAATGGAGAGTGTTGCGCTGGGTGGCCTGCGGTATCAGGTGTACCGCTATGTCTATGATGCAGACGGGAACTACCTCTGGACGGATGATCTTGGTGTCAGTGCTTACTCAGCACACACATCGTAAGCTTCGGAATAAAACAAAATACGGTACCGGCATTTTTGACTGCCGGCGTACCCTTAAACAGACAATAAAATGAAATGTGCTCCCTTTATGAGAGACAGTGAAATAAAAACGCTGTCTCCCATAAAGGGAGCTTCTGGATCAGGAGAGAAAATAAAACCGGAAGGACCGGAAGAACCGGAAGAACTGCCGGCAGTATCACGAAATGCTCCGGATGTGCCCCGGACCTTAATGGGAATCCCGCATCTGGACAAAAACGCCGCCGATGATCAGGATCAGCCCCAGGAAGGAAAGCGCAGAGATGTGCTCCCCCAGAAGGATACGGCCGAAGATCAGACCGATGAAGGGCGTCAGGTAGCCTAAAATGGAGACCTTTGCGGTGTTTCCACTGTTTACGGCCATGCCCCAGAGTACATAGGCAATTCCATCACCCATGGCACCAATCCAGAGCATCCATAGCCAGTCTCTGGCAGGAAGCTGCCCGAAGCTCCCGGTGGCTGCACACCAGAGGCCGGATAAAACGGCAGTAACGGTAAAAGCGACCCACAGCATGATCCACTGGTTGTAGCTGTATTTTTTGTTCATGACAGAATAAAAACCGTAGCAGACAGCGGCGCCAAGACAGCAGAGGACACCGGTAAGACTCCCGTGCAGCAGCGCGTCAACCCCGTTTTGCAGGGATATGACCGCAACACCGCCAAAGGCACACAGTATAGCCAGTGCCTTTCGCCAGGTAAAGGCTTCTCTTAATATGATGCAGGAGAAGAGGATGATCATCATGGGCCACATATAATTGATGATGCAGCCAATCTGGGAGGTCAGGTAGTTGAGTCCGGTGTAATAGAGGGCTGTATATAAAAAGAGACCAATGAACCCAAGTCCCGCAATGATGCCATAGTCCTGCAGGCGATACTGACGGAAGCCGGAGGGACCGTTGATGCACAGGTTTACGACCAGCAGTGTCACGGAAGCGATGGCGGAGCTGTAAAAGAGCACGGCCATGGGCGTCAGACTGCCCATCATCAGCTTGCTGCAGGAGGCCAGCGTTCCCCAGAGTGTGACGGTGATCAAAGCCAGAATATATTCTTTTTTCATGAAATCGTCTCCGAAATATAAAATACTCAGCAGGTGGATGGCAAGCTGCCGGTCCTCCTGCTGAGCTTTTATTATAGTTGCCGAAAGAAAAGCTGTCAATGCTCTGCGGCAGTGGTGTGCTCTCCGAATCTTGCCTCAAAGCGGTAGAGAATATCCAGCTGGGGCTGGTCCAGAAAGGCAATGGCCTCCCAGCGAAGCAGCTCTGGGATCCCATAGAAGGCCTCGGCCACACTGCCTGCAATGGCAGCAATGGTATCACTGTCACCACCGATCGAAATGGCGTTGCGGATGGTATCCTCAAAGCTGTCCGCCTCGAAAAACGCCTCCAGAGCCTGGGGGACAGAGCCCTGACAGGAAACATCGAAGCGATAGTCCGGGCGGATCTCGTCAAGTGTAAAATCCATGGGATAGTAGAGCGCGGAAATGTGGTCCCTGATGGCGGACTTGGAGCAGCCGTGCAGAGCCAGATAAACTGCGTCGGTCACAGCCTCAGCACCACGGATCCCCTCAGGATGGTTGTGTGTGACGGCAGTCACGGCAACTGCAAGCTCCCTTGCCTGCGACAGGGATTCCGCGGCATGGGCACAGGGGCTTACGCGCATGGCAGAGCCATTGCCCCAGCTGTGATAGGGGAGCGGGTCCCGGGCGGAGAGCCAGCGCGTGAAGCTGCCACCATAGCCGGCGTTGGGATATCTGCGGCCAAGCTCCTGCATGGCATGGATGGCGGCCGAAGCCACGTCGGTATAATCACCACCGCAGCGCAGCAGCGCGCTGGCGATCGCCAGCGTCATGATACTGTCATCGGTTGGATGGCAGGCATCGGTAAATAAACGGAAATCCTTCGTCTTAATATTGTGACGTTCAAAACGTGAGCCGGCAATATCGCCGAACAGTGCGCCAAGCATAAAGAACCCTCCTGAAAATCTGGCCTGAGTTGCGGTATATCTATTTTAACCGAAAAAAGGAAAAATGAACAGGGGAATATGCGAGAATCTTCATGCGATCACGGCCTGTCCGGACACGGCGCAGGCAGCTGCCACGGATGTCAGCAGCTGTAAAAATACGGCATGGCCCTGTCAACTGTAAAAATCTAAAGCTGTTAGCAGGCAAAGTGTTTGACGTGGCCATATCGGATGAGTATAATAAAGTGTTACTACTGCGTTGGTATGCACGATGGGGACAGCGTGTCAAAGCAGCGGTAGCAAAGCAAGTCAATCCATCCGTCAAAATGTCCCAAAGTAAAAAAGGAGGTAATCATGAAAGCCGGAAACAAACGTAGAATCCTGGCTCTGCTGCTCACTGCGGCGATGCTTCTTACCCTGCTGCCCATGAGTGCACTGGCAGCCGATGGGGAAGAGATCACCTATGACGGGCAGTTCGTTGTGATGTCCACTACGGACGTACACGGCAAGGTCTGGGATCTGAACCTGCTCAATGACACCAATGTAAACAACAGTCTGCTCAATGTGGCGACTGCGGTTTCTGCGGCGCGCGAGAGCTACGGTGAAGAAAACGTCATGGTCCTGGATAACGGTGACCTGTATCAGGGTACCCCGGTATCCTCTTACAACATCAACCTGTATACACAGGGCCTGACTACGATGATGAACCCCATGGCCCTGGCCCTGGAGTACATTGGCTATGACGCGTCCATTCTTGGTAACCACGAGTTTAACTACTCCTGGAGCACCATGAGTGACATTTACCAGCACCTGAACGACAACGGTGTGCCCACGCTGGCCTGCAACATTTACTACAAGACCAGCGGTGAGCGTGTTATGCAGCCCTATATGACAAAAACCTTTACCGTTGGCGATCAGGAGTTCACAGTTGGTGTGATCGGCCTTGAAAATACCGACTGTACCCGCTGGGATGTTCCTGATAACTATCCGGATATGTGCTTCTCCTCTCCGGAGAACCCCAGCCTGGATGTAACCTGGGAGGTTAATAAGTGCATTGAAGAGATGAAGGAAGAGGGAATCGAGTGCGATTATCTGATCGTATCCTATCACTCCGGCCTTGGCTCTACCGGTGATGATCTGGTTTATGGTACCAATACCGAGAACCAGGTCCTGCGGATCGTTGCGAACTGTCCTGAGGTTGATATGATCGTTGCCGGTCACGACCATTCCACAAGCTACTCCAACACCTACTACAAGGCAAACGGCGACGGTACGGCTTCCCAGTGCTGCGAAACCGGCAAGGCAGGCGAGGTTGAAGAGCCTGAGGAGGGCAGCGTCCTGATCGTCAATGGCGGTAATACCTCCATGACTGAGACTGTCTTTAATGTGCACTATAGCTCTGAAAGCGGCATCAGCATCTCTCTTGATGATTCCCAGAACCTGAACCTGGCAAACTACTCCAAGGATGAGGCCCTGAAGACGATCATTCAGCCCTACGCAGATCAGGCTTCTGAATATGTAAACCAGAGCGTCGGTATCCTTGCTGACAACTGGGAAGAGACCTTCGGAAGCTACAGCAATAACAAATATTATCTGCAGCAGTCTGATACCATCGACCTCATCAACCGTACACAGATTTATGAGGGCACCTATTACCTGAACCAGAAGTACGACAGTGTGGATGCGCTGAATGAAAAGCTCCGTGAGATCTACGGCGAAGATACCGCAAAACAGTATTCCGGCGATACCATTCAGGTAGATATGTCTTCTACCTCAATCGTATCCTCTCAGGCAACTGTCGGCGGCGAGCTGTCCATGAAGGGTATCTATGGCTTCTATAAGTATGATAATTCACTCTATATCATCACTATGACGGGCCAGGAGATCAAGGACCTGCTGGAATACAATGCATCCAACCGTCTGACCGCGAGAGTTGCCAGCGGTGAGGTTACCTATGGCACGACCGGTGACAGCTTTACCAACCCTGTCTTCTACGGCCTGAATTTCACCTATGATATGGCACAGGACGAAGGCAATCGTGCTGTGATCGAGGGCTTCTCCAACGGTAAGGAATTCAAGCTGGACGAGACCTATATCTTCTGTATCAATAACTACCATCTGGGCAATGCCGGTAACGCGGAGCTGGGCAAGTATTCCACTGCCGACGCGATCTGGTCCCAGACGGATGACCTTGGCGGCGGCTACGTGCAGGATCTTATCTCCTCTTACGTAGGCACCATGACCAGTAAATACGGCGAGGTCTATGGCACTGCGGAGTGTGAAAAGAACGGTGAAACCGCGTCCCATTGGAGCATCTCCTATTCCGGCGATACCACTGCTGTTGTAGTGGCTGATGACACAGCCTACATTGGCAAGGCAGTTACCGGCCTTACCGACGGTGACCAGATCTTCTTCTACTGCCCCTATGCAGGTGGTACCCTGGGCCTTGCGTCCGGCTACAACGGCCGTGCGGTGGCAACCGGTACTGCAAGCGATGACACGGGCTACGGCTCTGTCGGTACTGCGGTCTTTACGGTTGCTGAGGTTGACGGTGGCTTTACACTGCAGTGTGAGTCCGGCTATCTGAACTCCACCGGCCGCAATAATCTGAGCTATGTTGAGACAGCAGGCGAGAACAGCGTCTGGACTGTGGAGACAATCGAAGGCAGCTCCAATATCTATCTGAAGAATGTGAAAAACAGCGTTTATCTGGAGACCTACTCCGGCGCCATTACCACCTATTCCGGCAGAAAGAACGACCAGTATGTTTTTGGCATGTACAGTCTGGTCACCTCTGCCGCAATGACTGACCCTGCAGACCTGCAGGAGGGCGACAACGTTGTAATCTATTACAATGATGGCGCAACTGTTCTGGGTGCCCCCTCCGGATCCAAGCTGAGCGCGGTCGCGGCTGACACCGTCGATACCAAGAACAGCAAGATCATGGAGGTTCCCGACGGAGCCAATATCTTCACGATCGAGATTGATGAGAACGGCAATTATCTCTTTAAGAATGATTCCGGCTACCTGACCTCCGGACAGACCGGAAACAGCCTGAGCTTTGCCGCAACAGCCTCTGATCTGAGCCGCTGGACCTTTGAGGAAGCCAACGGTGGCTGGTACATCCATAATGTTGGTGCAAATTACAACGGGAATTATAACCAGTACCTGGAGTATTACAACGGCTTTACAACCTATGGTATGAGCTCCAGCAAGAAGAACCTTTATATCTATAACATCTTTACAGTCGGTGCAGTCGGCACCGAAAAAGAGGCGGAGCCCATTCAGGGCTATGTCCTGCCGGTCTTTGAGACCTCTGACATCCACGGCTATCTGCTGGATACCTCTTCCGGCAACGAAGACACCTATCAGTACCGTCTTGCCTATATCGCGGACGATGTCAATGACGCACGCGATGGTGACAACTCCAATGTTGTGCTGGTGGATACCGGTGATATCTATCAGGGCAATACCGTTTCCAATCTGCAGAATGGCCAGCCGATGGCTGCTGCCTTCGATGCCATGGACTATGATGTGGTTTCCATCGGTAACCACGAGTTCGACTGGGGCGTCGAGACTGTCATCGATGAGGATGGAACCATGCCTGCCTATGCAGTGGGCGATTATGTGGGCGACAGCCAGATCCCTGTGGTCTGCGCCAACATGACAAAGGACGGCGAGCATATCTCCTTCGCACAGGATTATGTGATCCTCGAAAAGACCGCTACTGATGCCGAAGGCAATGAGATCACCGTTAAGATTGGCGTGATCGGTTATGTTGAGGAATACTCTGCGGATATCATGGCCGCACAGTTCTCCGAGGCCGGTTATGAGGTTACCCTTGACGCCGATATCGTTGAGAATCTGGCTGAAAAGCTGGAAACCGAGCTGGATTGTGATGCAACGATCCTGCTGACACATGCAGGCGCAACCAAGGTTGCTTCCAGCCTGTCTGCAGATACCCGCATTGATCTGGTCTGCGGCGGTCATACCCATGTGACCCAGGCCGGTGAAACCTCTACCGGTATCAGCTATATCCAGCCTGCAAATCAGGCGGTAGCCTACGGCTATGCCGAGCTGGTCTTTGAGACCGATGAAAACGGCGAGTGCACCGGCGTTGTTTCCACCAACGACGTAAAGACGGTTGCCGTGACCGATGATAAGACCGCGCTCTATGATACCGAAGCAAACGCCGATAATCTGGATCAGACGGTTGTTGATATCGCAAAGCAGTCCGTTGCGGAAATCTATGATGTTCTGCACGAGGAGCTTGGCTATATCACCACCGGCGCAACCACCGGTGCGATCGGCAGCAACAGCAGTTCCTCCACCGCGGGCAACTGGATGACCAGCCTGATGGCACGGAGTGTTGACGCAGAGGTTGCCTTTACCAACAACGGTGGTATCCGTACCTCCTTCCCCATCCCCGATGGACAGGAATACCGCACCATTACTGCCAGCGACATCTATACCATTTCCCCCTTCTGCAATGCCATTTATAAATATGAGCTTACCTATGCCGAACTGCTGGAGGTCCTGGAATATTCCCAGGCCGGCGGACGCAGCCTGGGCCTGCGCATGAGCGGTATTGACTGCTACCTCAGCAATGGAACAGTGAATGCACTTGTAATGAACGGCGAGCTGATCTATCAGAATGGCGAGTGGGTTGACGACTGGGCCGAAAAGACGGTTACCGTAGCGACCAATGAATATGTTGCTACCTCCAATACCCCCTTTAAGACCTGGAACTCCACGGATAAGCTGGTTTCCTTCGACACCGTCGACAACGAGGGCGCGATCGCTGCCCTGAAGGAAGAGGCTGCTGCCTCCGGCGGTTACCTCTATGTGGATCCCAACCCCCACTTTATCAACGGCACCTATGACGCGGATGCCGCGGCAGAGGAGCACGTCTGCACCTGGCTGACGCTGGAATTCGATGACTATACCATCGATATCTGCGAGCAGTGCGGCAACTATGTCGTAACACCCAAGGTAACCGAAATGCCCTTTACGGATGTAAAGGAAGGCCGCTACTATTACAATGCGGTTGAATGGGGCTGGCAGAACAAGATTGCCAAGGGCACAACCGCCACAACCTTCTCCCCCAATGCCGATTGTACCCGTGCCGATATCATTACCTTCATCTGGCGTGCAGAGGGTGAACCCGGAGCAACGATCGACTCGGTACCCTTTACCGATGTATCGAAATCCGCCTACTATTATAAGGCACTGCTCTGGGCCTATGAGAACGGGATTGCCAAGGGCACAAGCTCCACAACCTTTGCGCCCAATGGCTCCTGCACACGCTCTGAGGCCATTACCTTCCTGTGGCGTGCAGCGAATAAGCCTGCTGCGACGATCGACTCTGTACCCTTTACAGATGTCAAGTCCGGGAAGTTCTACTGGAATGCTCTGCTCTGGTGCTACGAGAACAGCATTGTGAAGGGCACAAGCTCCACAACCTTTGAGCCCGGCAGCAACTGCGTCCGCGGCATGATCATCACGCTGATCTACCGCCTGTACGCAACAAAATGAGCAACGCAATGCTCTGATGTTCGAATGTTCGAATGTGGCGTGTTCGGACATCAGAAAACAGGTAAATAGCGAACGGTTCCCTGCGGCAGCTTTGCTGTCGCAGGGAACTGTTTTTTAGAGAAATACGAATGCGAAGGCTGTGGAAAAATATTTTTTCTGCTTTCTGAATGCTTTGAGCTGAAAAGAATTGACATAAGCATGAAAATGGAGTAAATTTTACTTAACACCTGTCTTGTCAGGTGTAAAGGAAAGGCGGAACGGGCTCTGCTGTTTCGCTGGAAGGGAAGTGCCGCAATTGTGTGAGTATGATATGCCTCCGGATGCAAAGCAGGGGGATCTGCTGCTGATCATTGACCTGCAGAATGCCTATGCTGCCGATGGCGCCTGGGCCTGTGAGGGCAGCGAGGAGGTTTGTTCCCGGCTTTGCCGGCTGCTGGAAAGCGGCTGGGCAGAGAAAACCGGTACCCGGGTGATGTTTACGCAGTTCCTTGCGCCGGAGCATCCGCAGGGGGTGTGGCAGCAGTATAATGTGGTCAATGCCGAGGTCAATACGGACCTTCATGCGAATGCGCTGATGCCGCAGATCGCAGAACTGGCCCGGAAGCATGGGGTGTATACCAAATCCGTATACTCCTCGCTGGAGGTACCGGAGATCCGGATGGCGGCACAGTCGGCACGCCGTGTGGCGGTTGCCGGTGTGGTGGCAGAGTGCTGTGTTCTCTCAACGGCTATGGCACTGATCGATGCGGGCTGCAATGTCGTCTGGCTTACAGACTGTATCGCAGGGGAGAACCGGGAAAAGGCAAAGGCCTGTGAGTTCATCCTGGAGGGCCTTTCCTATCTGCACATTACGATGCAGACACTGGAGGAATTTGCTGCGCAAGCATGATATAAACGGCAGATATGCCGTCTATATAGATCATTTTACGAACCTGAAAAGAAGAAAGTAAAGGAGTAAATCACATGAGCAAGATTTTTAAGACAAAGCTCAATGCGGCTACGATCGTGCTGATCCCTGCCTGCATTGGTATCAACTATCTGGGCAAGCTATTTGCTTCCCTGCTGAAGCTCCCCCTGTGGCTGGATTCCATCGGCACCTGTATTGGTGCGTGCCTTGGCGGCCCTGTCATCGGCGGCCTTTGCGGCGCGGCTAATAACATCATTTACGGACTGACCACCGGCGATTCCATTACCCTGATCTACTGCCTGGCATCTCTCGGTATTGGCCTGGTTGTCGGTATCATGGCAAGAATGGGCTTTATGAAAACCTTCCCCAAGGCACTGCTCTGCGCAGTTGGCGGCGGTCTGGCGGCAGTTCTGATCTCCACGCCGCTGAACATCATCTTCTGGGGTGGCACCACCGGTAATGTATGGGGTGATGCCCTGTTTGCGGCAACACAGGCTGCGAAGCTGCCGGTTGCGCTGGGCTCCTTCCTGGATGAAATCGTTGTTGATGTGCCGGATAAGCTGGTCACCCTGATCGTTACCTTCGCGATCATCAGGGGCCTGCCCAAAAAGCTTACCAGCATGTACGATGTGAATGCGGAGGTTGAGAGACTCGACTGATGAAAAGTATCAGCCTGTTTAAAGACAAGGGGTCCTGGCTGAACCGGGTGCACCCCTATACCAAGCTTCTGTATATTCTTGCCGCAATCGCAATCCCACTGATCGTTGGACGGCTGTGGATGTTTGGCGTTCTGATCGTCTGCAGTCTTGTGCTGCTGGCAGTGGGAAAGGTGCTGAAGAGCGCTGTACCGCTGGTGGCCTTTTCGGCAACGCTGATAATTGTGATCTTTGTGATCCAGGGGCTCTTCAACCATAATAATACCCAGGTACTGTTTGGCATCGGGCCTGTCGTCTTCTACAAAGAGGGGACGCTTTATGCATTGCGGCTGGGGCTGAATATCCTGAATATGCTGCTCTCCTTTGGCATGTTCGTACTGACTACCTCGCCACAGGAGCTGGTGGATGAACTGGAAAAGAGCGGATTCTCTCCGAAATTCGGCTATATCATCATCTCTGTGTTTCAGATCGTGCCACAGATGATGTCCACAAAGGACACCATTACCGATGCCCAGCGCTCCCGTGGTATGGAGACAGAGGGCAGCCTGATGACCCGGATCAGGGCCTTCCTGCCCCTCATTTCACCGGTTGTTATGAGCTCCCTGATCAATACCCGTGAGCGTGCGATTGCACTGGAGGTCCGCGGCTTTGGCAGGAAGAACAAAAAAACCTGGATGTATGACCGCCCGAAGCACAAGGGTGACCGCCTGATCGGTTGCCTGCTGCTGCTGCTGATCATTGCCGCTGTAGTCTGGAGGGTTGTGTCATGCCTGTAATTACCATTGAACATCTGAAATACAAATACCCCGGCACAGACTGGCTTGCGCTGAATGATATTTCCCTGACCATTGAGAAGGGTGAGTTTATTGGAATTGCCGGCCGTAACGGTGCGGGAAAAAGTACACTGAGTCAGGCAATCATCGGCCTGGTACCGCAGTTTTACAAGGGTGCCTATGGCGGCAGGGTGATGGTCAATGAGATTGTTGCCGAACAGATGCCGGTAGAGCAGCTGTGTGAGCATGTGGGCCTGATCTTCCAGAATCCCTTTAATCAGCTATCCGGCGCAAAGGATACAGTCTATGGGGAGGTGGGCTTCGGTCTGCAGAACCTGGGCATTGAACGGGAAGAAATGAAGCGGCGGATTGAGACGGTTCTGAAGCAGCTTGATATCTGGCAGTACCGTGACCGTAACCCCTTTGACCTTTCCGGCGGGCAGATGCAGCGTGTTGCCATTGCCAGCGTGCTGGTCATGCAGCCGGAGATCATCATTCTGGATGAACCGACCTCCCAGCTGGACCCGCAGGGTACCGAAGAGGTGTTCCGCGTTGTAGATCAGCTGGCAGAGAGCGGGATCACTGTTATTATGATCGAGCAGAAGCTGGAGAAGCTGGCTGCCTACTGTGACCGTGTGATCCTCATGGATGACGGGCGCGTGGTCGATTTTGATACCCCCGAAAAGATATTTTCCCGGGATGATCTGGAGTCCCTGGGCGTTCAGGCACCGGCCTTTACCAGAATTGCAAGAAAATACGGGGTAAAAAACGCGGCAGGTGACTATCCGGTAAACCTTGCGGATACGGTTGCACTGTTTCGTGAAAAGGGGATTGCCGTAGATGCTGCAGATGGCCGGCACAGTACATCCGTCAATGCCGCCGCTGCTGCGGAGAACACTGTCTTTTCCATTCAGCAGCTCGGCTTCTCCTACACAAAAAATGTTACGATCTTCGAAGGACTGAATCTGGAACTTGACCGTCGGGCCACGGCGATCATCGGCCAGAACGGTGCCGGCAAAACAACCCTGGTACGGCTGCTGAAAGGCCTTCTGAAGCCTTCTGATGGTAAGATATTTTACGGCATGGAGGATATCTCGAAGAAAACGGTTGCCATGCTGGCCGATAAGGTAGGCTATGTATTTCAGAACCCCGACGATCAGATATTTAAATACAAGGTGCTCGACGAGGTCATGTTTGGGCCGCTGAACATCGGCATGACAGAGGAGCAGGCCGAAAAAGAGGCCAAAAAAGCGCTGGAGCTTATGGGGCTTGCAGGTAAGGAAGCAGAAAATCCATACGATCTGGAGCTGAATGAACGGAAGCTCGTGGCAATCGCCTCTGTGGTAGCCATGGATACAGATGTTATCATTCTGGATGAGCCGACGATCGCGCAGGATTATCTTGGCCGGAGGCTGATCGGGGATATGATCCGGAAGCTTGCCGGTGAGGGGAAGCTGGTCATAGCAATCCTGCATGATATGGACTTTGTGGCAGAAAATTTTGAGCGGATCCTGGTTATGGCACATGGAAAGCTGCTGTGCGACGGTACAGCGGACGAGGTATTTGCACAGACTGAAATCCTGGAGCAGGCAAGGCTGCAGAAGCCATATATGCGAGAGCTTTATGACATTTTAAGTGCGGAAAAGGAGGCAGAGGCATGAAAGGCGTGGAACGGCGCGAGGAGATCCTGAAGCTGCTGGCGGCGTCCGAACATGAAATTCCCGGCAGTGAGCTGGCAAAACGCTTTGGTGTCAGTCGTCAGGTAATTGTACAGGATATTGCGCTCCTTCGTGCCGAGAACCATAATATCACATCCACGAATCTGGGCTATATGCTGGTGGACAGCCAGCAGCCCAGCCGTGTATTCAAGGTGATCCATACCGATGAACAGTCTGAGACAGAGCTGAATCTGATCGTTGACAATGGCGGCACTGTGGAGGATGTGTTTGTCTATCACAAGGTCTATGGTACTGTGCGGGCGGAGCTGAAGATCCGCAGCCGTCGGGATGTGAAGGCCTTTATGGCAGATATTGCCTCCGGAAAGTCCAGTCCCCTGAAAAATATCACCGGCGGTTATCACTATCACACTGTGACCGCATCGGATAAGTCGACTCTGGATTATATTCAACAGCAGCTGGAAAGTAATGGCTTTCTGGCAAAGCTGCAGGAGTATGAGCCGGTGGATTTCTGGCAGGAAGAGGAACAGTCATGCAGCAAAACGTAAGCATTCTCGGTTGCGGTGTGGCAACTATGGATATCTACGGGAATCTGCACCGGATGTATCCCGGCGGCAATGAGTATAATGTAGCGTGCAATGCTGCAAAGCTCGGGGCCAGGGCAGGCTTTCTCGGCGTATTCGGAGACGATCTGGCAGGCAGACTGCTGGAGGAGACGCTGATCTCACAGCAGGTAGACGTATCACACTGTCATCATGAGCAGGGGTCCAGTGGCTACAGCCTGGTTGAACTGAAGCCGGATGGGGACCGAGTCTTTCTGATGTGGAACCGGGAGGGCGTTACGGATCTGCACCCGATTCAGTTTACAGAGGAAGAGCTGGACTACGCCCGCAGCTTTGATGTACTGAGCTGCGGCAGGCTGGCGGATATTTCAAAGGACAAGCTGCAGCTGCTCAGTCGGCAGGGGATTGCCCTTTGCTATGATTTTCACGCAGCCTTTACAAGGGAAGAAGTCGCGGAAATTGCACCGATGGTCAGGTATGCGTTTTTCTCCTGCAGTCACCTGACAGAGGAGGAGATCCGTGAATATCTTTCGCTGGCCTGTGAATGCGGCTGCGTGCTGGCTGTGGGGACCCGGGGCGTAGAGCCGGTGATCGCATATGATGGAAAACGCTTCTATCGGCAGGAAACACAGCGGGTCATACCCACGGATACGCTTGGCGCCGGTGATTCTTATATTGCCGGTGTACTGGTGAATTATCTGCAGCTGACAGCAAAAGGCATTGCGCAGGAAGCGGCGGTACAGCAGGCGCTGAAAAATGCTGCCATACACTCTGCGGGCGTGGTCTGTATAGAGGGTAGTATTGGCGTTGGGTTTGATGCGGATGCCGAAAGGCTGGGGGAAATTGTCCACCTGCGGTAAATGCTGAATGTGGAAAGCATGAATCTGCCGGGCTGTACAGTATAGGAAACTCAAGGGAAAGAGATGTTGCAATTATGAGAAGATTCTGGTATGATATGCATTCGAAGAAGGAGCAAAGCGACAATAGATTCTATCCAAAGGAGTTATTCACTATGGCAAAGAAAACAGCAAAAGAGGTTGTTCAGGAGACCGTCGCCGCTGTAAAAGAGGTGTCTGAGCAGACCGGTAAGGCAGTCAGCGAAAAGGTTGGCGCAGCCCAGAAGACCATTCGGGAAAAGGTTGAAGAGAAGCCCGCAGTCGCCGAGGCAGTTGAAAATACCAAAAAGGCGGTCAATAAGGCAGTTGATACCACCAGAACGACAGCCAGAAAGGCAAGCGAGAACGCAAAGAAGGTTTTTCGCAGACCCAGTGAGGTTGTCATCCAGTATGGTGGGAAGGATGTCAAAGAGAGCGAACTTGTAGATAAGGTTATTGCCGCATATGTGGCCAATGGCTATAAGAAAAGCGCACTCAAGGACATCGTGCTTTATGTGAAACCTGAAGACGATGCTGCCTATTATGTGATTAACGATTCCATTACCGGAAAGGTTGACATGTAACCTGAAGCTTTAACGCCTCCACCGCAGTCGGTACTGACTGTAGTGGAGGCGTTGCTGCACGAAAGCTGTTTTGGGCTTCCTCTGTTTAAAAGGAGATCCTTACTCGGTGGCAAGAATGGTACCGCCACCTACGACCAGGTCGCCGTCGTACATGACCAGTGCCTGCCCGGGTGTAACTGCGCGCTGGCCTGCATCGAAGACAACACGGATTTTTCCGTTAGCCTCGGGGTAAACAGTTGCAGGCTGCTCCTGCTGACGGTATCGAGTCTTCGCACAGACGCGCATGGGCTGCACCGGCTCCGGGACGGAGATCCAGTTCAGATCATCGACCCAGACGGTACGGGTAAAGAGGGCAGATTCCGGACCGATCGTAACCGTGTTGGCGCTCATGTCCTTGGCACAGACATATACATGCTGGTTCATGGCGAGGCCGAGATGCTTACGCTGGCCGAGCGTATAGCGGATTGCGCCTTTGTGGCGGCCGACAATATTTCCACTGAGATCCAGATAATCTCCGGCAGGGTAGGATTTCCCGGTATAGCGTTCCATAAAGGCCGCATAGTCCCCGTCAGGGACAAAACAGATATCCTGACTGTCGTGTTTTCGTGCATTCAGAAAGCCCTGTGCTTCCGCGATACGGCGTACGTCCTCCTTGGGAAGCTCGCCCAGGGGAAAGCGGGTATGCGCAAGCTGGTGCTGTGTAAGGTTGTAGAGTACATAGCTCTGGTCCTTTTCGCGGTATGCCGCCCGGTATAAAAGCCAGCGGTCACGCTCCGGACTGTAGGCGATACGGGAGTAATGCCCGGTGACGATACAGCTGCAGCCCAGCTCTTCGGCAATGCGCAGAAGATGGCCGAATTTCATGTACCGGTTACAATCCACGCAGGGGTTTGGAGTCAGCCCTGCCTCATAGCTGCTGATAAACTTGTGGATGACACTGGTCTCGAAATCATCTGTAAAGTTAAAAACATGATAGGGGATGCCAAGCTGCCGGGCCACATTGCGTGCGTCCTTTACATCGTCAAGGCTGCAACAGGTGTGCTCCTCTTTGAGCGAAATGGTCTCGTTTTTGTAAAGCCGCATTGTGGCGCCAATGCAGTGGTATCCCGCTTCCTGCATCAGGTAGGCGGCAACGGAGCTGTCTACGCCGCCGCTCATGGCAATGAGTGCCTTTTCCTGCTCTTCCATAAAGATTCCCCCCGGCTAATAGCTTCCAATATGATAGCACAGCCTACACAGGGCTGTCAAATACGGACCGCATAAGAGAAGCCGGCTGGCGTGGCAGAAATCACTTGGGCAGCGGAGCCGGGAAGCTGTGGAACGGGAGCACAATGCCTGTAAAATTCTACAAAAACAAGCGAATATTTGATGAATTATGTTATTTCGCTTTTACTTCGTATGTTGTATAGTATATGCAACAGAATGACAGCCTGTACAGCCGGCACCTTTGCCGGCGAGTTACCATAGAACAGGAGCAAATTATGAAACCTATCATTGTCAGCCTGCTGGAGACCGATGCCTATAAGTTCTCCATGGGTCAGGCGATCTATCACCAGTTCAGCGACTACAAGACCACATGGTCCTTTAAATGCCGGAATGAGGATGTTCATTTTACACCGGAAATGATCGAGGAGATCAGACGACAGATCCGCCTCTACTGTAACCTCAGGTTTACAGAGGACGAACTGGAATACCTGGATAATATCAAATGGATCAAGGGCTCCTACTGTGATTTTCTGCGCCTCTGGAAGCCCCGCTTTGAGGATTTTACCTTCGGAACTGACGCACCCTGCGGCCTGACCATTGAAACCCGTGGCACCTGGCTGAATACATCCATGTATGAGATCCCGACGCTTGCGATCGTGAACGAGGTTTATTTCCGCATGGCATACGATTACGATGAGCTGTATGACAGCTTCCGCCGCCGCCTGGCGGAAAAGATCGCAAAGCTGGAGGCAGGGGAATATGAGCTTGCGGCCTTCAGTGAATTTGGTATCCGCCGGCGTCTTTCGGGTGAGGCACAGGAGCTTGCGATCCGCAGCCTGAAGAAGGGCAACTATCCCTCGTCAAACTTTGTTGGAACCTCCAATGTCTATCTGGCAAAAAAATACGGGATCACACCGGTCGGCACTATGGCGCATGAATGGATCATGTGCGTCGGTCAGGGCAATCACAAGCACAATCCTGCCTACTCCAACTGGTATGCGCTTGACGCCTGGGTGAAGGAATATGGCGTGCTCAATGGCACGGCTTTGACGGATGCGATTACCACCGAATGCTTTCTGCAGGATTTCCAGCTGACCTATGCTACCCTGTTCAGCGGAGTACGGCATGACAGCGGCGATCCGTTTGTCTGGGGTGACAGGATGATCGCGCACTATGATTCTCTGGGGATCGATCCGAAGACGAAGACGCTGCTCTTCAGTGACAGCCTGAATTTTGAGCGGGCAACTGCCATTAAACGGTACTTTGACGGTCGTGCCCGGATCGCCTTCGGCATTGGTACCTATCTTGCAAATGATACCGACGTACCGGCGCTGAATATTGTCATGAAGACAACCGCCTGCAATGGTATGGATGTGGCGAAAATTTCTGATGTGCCTGGAAAGGGAATGTGCAAGAGCCCTGAGTATGAGCATTACCTGAACCGTACGATCGCCTGGAGAATGGACCATGAGACCGGGAATAATTCCCTGAGAGTCTGACACATATTGTACAAACCGACGGCACGCTGCGACACAGAGCCCCTGTGCACGTGGCGTGCCACATTTCTACAGGGGGTGGACAATGGAACTGACAATTCTGACTGAAACCGGTATGTGCGTCCTGCAGGCGCAGCCGGGTCAGAGCCTGCTTCAGGCGCTTCAGGGCCACGCCGGGATTTCGGCACCCTGCGGTGGTATGGGCACCTGCGGCAAGTGCAAGGTCCGGCTTCTGGATGAAAACGGAGAAACAGAGGTAAGGGCGTGTGCAACGCCTGTGGCTCCCGGCATGAAGGTGAAAATACCGGACGGCGCCGGGGTAGCAGTGCTGCTTTCTTCTGCGGACGAGCGACAGGCCCAAGCTGATGGCAAACTGTCAGGCTATGGGATTGCCTGCGATCTTGGTACAACGACCATTGCCTGCCGGCTTTTAGACCTTACAGACGGCCGGCAGCTGGCGGCCATGGGAGAAGCAAACGGGCAGTGCGCGTATGGAGCGGATGTGATCACGCGGATCCAGGCGTCGATGAACGGCAAGCTTCCTGCCCTTACCGGGGTGATCCGTTCACAGCTTGGCCGTATGCTCCGCACGCTGTGTGAAGCTGCGGATATCAGGCCGGAGAGCCTGCAGCTTATGACAGTAGCCGGAAACCCGACCATGTGCCATATTCTTACGGGCCTGTGTCCGGACAGCCTTGGAGCTGCCCCCTACAGTCCGTTAAGCCTGTTCGGTGATTACCGGCCGGCGGAGGCACTTCAGCTGCCCTTTGCAGGGGAGGTTTATGTGCTGCCGGCGGTATCAGGCTATGTTGGGGGAGATATTACCGCTGACCTTATAGCACAGGAGCTGGATCGGAGGAAGAGACCGGCTTTGCTGATCGATATCGGGACAAATGGAGAGATGGCGATCGGCTGCGTAGAGCAGCTGCTCTGCTGCTCTACGGCGGCCGGCCCCGTATTCGAGGGCGCACATATCCGGTGCGGTATGACGGCGTCTCCGGGCGCAATATCCGCGGTGCATTGGGACGGAACAGGTCCGGTATGCACTGTGAACGGCGGTGGAAGCGCAAAAGGCCTGTGTGGCTCCGGTCTGATCGATGCCGTGGCCATGCTGCTAAGGCTTGGAATTGTGGATGAAACCGGATATATGCTGGATGTGGAAGAGGATGAGGAGGAGATCCCGGACGCCTTTGCGCCATATCTGCTCCGGATAGAGGATACCCCGGCTTTCCGCCTTGCGGATGCGGTATATATCACGCAGGCAGATATCCGAAAGTTTCAGCTTGGAAAGGCCGCGATCGCGGCAGGAGCTGCTATTTTGCGGGAGCGTTATGAGATGAGGTTTGGACAGCAGCCGGAGGAGCTGATCCTTGCCGGAGGCTTTGGAAGCTACATCAATCCTGACAGTGCGGCGGTAACTGGACTGATCCCACGGGACCTGCTGGCTGTGACGAGGTCGGTTGGTAATGCCGCGGTCAGAGGAGCGGAGCTGGCGCTGCTGTCAGAGAAGAACCGCAGCCGGCTTCATATGCTGCAGCAAAGCATGGAGTATCTGGAGCTGTCCGGTATGCGGGACTTTCAGAAGCATTATATAGAAGCGATGCTGTTCCCCGACGTGGAGGAGGCCTGAGGTGAATACCCTGAATACAGAAACTGCCTTAGGCCTTGCGGCGCAGTGCGGCTTTGACCACTGGGGGCCATTGAATATGGCCGCCCTTGCCTTTATGCCGGAGGTTCGTGCCATGTGCGCAGAAAATCTGTGTGGATGCTATGGAGTACGCTGGTCATGTCCGCCGGCCTGTGGGTCACTGGATGAGATCCGGCTTCAGGCGAAAGCCTGTACATGGGGAATCCTTGTTCAGACGACCGGACAGCTGGAGGATGATTTTGACTATGAAAGCATGATGAAAGCTGAGGCAAGGCACAAGCAAAATTTCCTGAAGCTTGCAGAGTGGATGCGGAGCTTTCAGCCGGACTGTATGCCAATGACAGCCGGTAGCTGTAGCCTGTGTGAAAGCTGTACCTGTCCGGATGCGCCCTGCCGTCAGCCGCAGCGAATGCTTCTGTCTATGGAGGCCTGTGGACTAATGGTCAGTGATATCTGTGGAAGATCCGGTCTGGCTTATTATTATGGCCCGAGGACGGTGACCTTCACTTCCTGCGTACTTCTGAAATAATATACCGAAATTTTACAGTTATCCGGCGGACGCTGTTGCCGGAATGCTGAAATCAAAAAAATCCTGCTGCAATGTTAGCTTGCAGCAGGATTTTCTGAAGTGTAACAGTTGTGTAGCCAGGCTCACAGACGCAGGATATCCTGACGGTTGGTATAGGTGGTGTGCAGCAGTTCCTCAGAACGTTCTCCCAGAGGCTGCCCCAGGAACTCGGCATAAATCTGCTGAATAGCAGGGTTCTCGTGGCTCTTGCGAATGGGAAGATTAAGATCCTGCTGGTATACGGAGGCGGTGCGCTGCCTGACACGGTCCCAGGTACGGATGGGGTTTCCACCGCCCCCAATGCAGCCACCGGGACAGGCCATGACCTCTACAAAATGGTAATCGGCCCGGCCTTCCGCCAGTGCGTCCATCAGCTTTCGTGCATTGCCCAGACCATGGGCAACCGCAACCCTGACGATGGTACCGTCCAGGTCTACGCTTGCTTCCTTGACGCCGTCAAGGCCTCTGACGGCCTCAAACTCCAGCTTTTCGAGCGTCCTTCCGGTGACAACCTCGTAAACGGTACGAAGCGCGGCCTCCATGACGCCACCGGTGGCAGCAAAGATTTCACCGGCACCGGAACCAAGTCCAAAGGGACTGTCGAAGGGGGTTTCCGGAAGATTTGCGTAATCGATGCCGGAAACGCGGATCATTCTTGCAAGCTCCTGAACGGTCAGGGATGCATCCACATCCTGATAACCGGATGCGTTCATCTCGGGCCGCTGACACTCGAACTTTTTAGCAGTACAGGGCATGATCGATGCGCTGAAAATGTTGGCAGGATCGATCCCGTTCTTCTCCGCAAAATAGGTTTTGATGACAGCGCCGAACATCTGCTGGGGTGACTTGGCGGAGGACAGGTGGTCAGTCCTTGATCCGTAATAGGTTTCGCAAAACTTAACCCAGCCTGGGCAGCAGGAGGTAAACATGGGAAGCTTCCCGCCGTTGCGGATCCGTTCCAGCAGTTCATTGCCTTCCTCCAGAATAGTCAGGTCAGCGGAGAAGTCGGAGTCAAAGACGTAATTGAATCCGATCATCTTCAGTGCGGTGACGATGCGGCCTGCAGAGGCGGTTCCGGGAGCCTCACCCAATGCCTCCGCAATGGTGGTACGGGAAGAGGGGGCAACCTGAATACAGGTGATTTTACCATCATTGATGGCGTCATATACCCTGCGGGTGTCATCCTTTATGGTGATCGCACCTACCGGGCAAACCTGCAGACATTGTCCGCAGTTGACACAGGTAGTGTCTACAAGCTTCTTGCCATAGGGCGGATTGATCATAACGTCATGACCGCGGCTTTCCCGGGAAAGAACATTTACAGTCTGGATATCCGAGCATACCTGAATGCAGCGGCCGCAGAGGATACATTTATCCGGATTGCGGACGATAGCAGGAGAGGAGTCATCTACAGGAAGGCCGCGTGTGCCCGCGCTGATATCCAGATTATGGTCCATGGAGAGGTTCAGCTCGGCACAAAGATCCTGCAGCTCACAGGTACCGTTCCGCTGACAGGTCAGACAGTCGTGGGGGTGACGTAGCATCAGAAGCTCCAGAATGTTTCTGCGTGCCTTTAGAACCGAGGTAGTGTTGGTATGAACCTTCATCCCTTCACTGACCGGGAAGCTGCAGGCTGTCTGCAACAGCTTCATGCCCTCTACCTCTACCACACAGATGCGGCAGACGGCACTTGGTCGAAGATCAGGGTGATTACAAAGTGTGGGAATTCTGACGTGTACCTTTCTGGCGGCCTCAAGGATCGTTGTACCTGCCGGAACCTCTACAGGGATTCCGTTAATTGTCAGATGTATCAGCTTCTCACTCATTCCGCGTTCAACCTCCTCTGTGTTGTGCACTTCGGGCAATAATCATGGTCAAGATGCTTTTCAACGACGGGCATAAAGTTCTGCAGGATGGACGAGATTGGAACTACAGAGCTGTGACCTAAGCCACAGAAAGCGGCTTTGCTCAGGGTATCACACAGGTCACGGATTAAAGCGATGTCGGAAAACTTGCCCTTTCCCTGACAGATATTATCTACGGTCTTATAGATGAGCCAGGTACCCTCGCGGCAGGGAACACATTTTCCGCAGGACTCATGCATGAAAAACTCCTGTGTGTTGCGTGCCAGATCCAGAATACAGTTGGTGTCATCAATCACAAAAATGGTGCCACAGCCCAGACGGCCGCCTGAGCCTGCCACATGGTCAATATCCAGTGGGATGTCAATCTGGTCGGCACGGATGAAGGGACCGGATGCGCCACCGGTCTGCACGGCAAGCAGGCCGTGTCCGTCTGCAATGCCACCGCAGACATCGTAGATCAGCTCTTTCAGGTTAATACCCATAGGGAACTCATAGACACCACGCTTAGCCACATTGCCGATCACGGTAAAGAGCTTGGTACCGGTACTGCCGGGAACACCCAGCGAGGCAAACCAGTCGGCGCCTTCACGCAGAATATGACTGATGTCAGCCAGCGTTTCAACGTTGTTTAAAATGGTGGGCTTTCCAAACAATCCTTCAATGCCGGGGTAGGGCGGCTTATACTGTGGCTCACCGCGCTTGCCCTCAATGGACTGAAGCAGGGCGGTCTCTTCACCGCAGACATAAGCGCCTGCGCCGGACCGGATGGAGATATGAAAGCTAAATCCACTGCCGAAGCAGTCATCTCCCAGACAACCATGAGCCTCGGCAGAGGCAATCGCCTTCAGAAGAATGGGCTTGATCTGCGGGTATTCGGCACGCAGATAGATGAAGCCCTCATGTGCGCCAACTGCCTTGCCGGCAATGGCCATGCCCTCCAGAAGACTGTGGGGGTCAGCGCTCATCAATACGCGGTCCTTATTGGTGCCGGGCTCACCTTCGTCGGCATTAGCCACAATATATTTGATATCAGAATCCACGCCGTAGGCAAAGGTCAGCTTGCGCCAGGTGGGGAAACCGGCACCGCCACGGCCACGCAGACCGGATTTCTTAATCTCGTCGATAATTTCGCCGCCATCCATCTGCAGTGCACGCTGCAGACCGCGATAGCCGCCTGTGGACATATAGACCTCGGCATCACTGATGTTTTCAATACCCTGGTTGCGGAGGAGTACTCTTACTTCTTCCATATTCACACATCCTCCCTGATATAGCGTTTGAGAACATCCTGTACAGTTTCATAGGTCAGATTTCCGTAGATTCTGCCATTGACCGAGATGACAGGAGACTGGTCGCACACACCCATGCAGGGACATAGCTCGAAGGTGAAGCGGTTGTCTTCTGTTGTTTGCCCGGGTTCAATCTGCAGGAGGTCCATGATCCCATCCATGACCTCACGGGCACCACGTACGTGGCAGGGGGCATTGTTGCAGATCCGAATGACATACTTTCCCTTTGCTTTCACAGAAAGAAGTCCGTAGAAGGTGACAAAGCCATAAACCTCTGTCTGGGAGATCCCCATTTCGCGTGCAATGACAGCAGCCACATCCTCGGCCAGAGAGGGGACGACATCCTGTACCTCAAGAATGACATCCATGAGCTTGTCTTTGCGCCCTTTGTATTTTGCGGCAATCTGCGATACCCGGACCAGTTTGTTCTGGGGCGTGGTATAACTGTAGGTTGCTTCCATTTCTGCTTCACTCCTGTCTTTGGTGTTTATTTAACTTGTATATATTATAGCATGAAATTCCAAGCATGGTTTGTAAATATTGATAAATATTGAACGAAAATTTACTGTTTTTGACAAAAAGTCTCCCGATGAAATATCGGGAGACTTCAAAAATCTGGTATTTAGTCGAAATTCAGCTCGCCACGCAGATATTTTGCGGCAGAACGTCCGCATTCGCGGCCAAGGGTGATATTGATACCCAGACTTGCACCGAAGATCGGGGTAAAATAATCAAGAGCAAATTTACCACTGGTACAGGCGCCGGTTGCGAAGAGACCCGGGATGGGATCATAGCGGTCACCCAGAACACGCTGTTCGCCATCCACGACCAGACCGCCCAGCGTGCACAGAAAACGACTGACCTTCACGTCAGTGATCTCCTCGGCAAAGAAAGGACCGTCCTTGATGGGGTACATGACATCGGTGTCACGACCGTAATCCTCGTCACGGCCGGTTTCGCAATGCGCATTCCAGCGCCGGACAGATGCGAGAATATTTGCCTTTACCTTGTCGGAGCAATTGAATTTCACAACCAGCTCCTCCAGCGTTTCCGCTCCGATCAGCTTCAGGGAAACGCCGGGGCAGAACATAGGCGCACGGCCCTTCTTCGCATCCTCAGGCTCCAATGCTTCAGCCATCAGTCTGCGGACAGAGGCGATATTTTCAGGCGTGGGGTCTACAGCCGTGTGACTCGGGGGTGTATACTCCAGATTTTCAGGCAGATGTGAATCGAAAATAGCATAGAATTTATCGCGGTTCATGGTCAGTGTCTGACGGCCGCGGAGCTCCAGTGGTCCACAGAATTCATCGCAGAAGCGGAAACCGTTGCGGTCCAGCCAGATGCCCTGCGGAAGAGAGGGATTGCACATCTTACCATTCATAGTGGGAATGGGCCAGGGATCCAGTTTACCACCGATCCAGCTTGCCATCTGGATTCCGGAGCCGTCACAGTCACCGCCTGCAGAGGATGCAGGATCCTTACCATAGCACATGGCCTCGCGGTCCTTCAGAAGATCCCTGCACATCTCACGGTTGGCGCCGAAACCACCGGTTGCAAGGATCACGGCGTCACCGTTAGCCTGAATGTAGGTTCCGTCGGTCATTTCTGCTACTACGCCGGTCACCTTTCCACGATCGTTCTGCACCAGCTGGCAGGCATGGGCACCGAATATAAATTCAGCACCGAGCCTTTTGCACAGATCGCGGTTGTATTTGTGAATCTGGGTCTGGCCGCAGCGTCCGTAGCAGTCCACAGAGGAGGACCAGAATTTGAAGGCGCCAACGTTATCCTTTACCTTTGAACGGATTGTTTCATTCCGCGGATAATACTGGATATGCATGGTTGCCTTATCCTCTTCGGTGCACTCCGACATATACCAGTCAATCGCTTCGCCGCTGTTCTGTGCAAACTTCATGATCAGAGTCTGGTTTACCGTATAGGCACTGTTAAGCATCCAGTTCCGGTAGAATTCAATCGGGTCTATGTCCTTCACGCCGCGCTCCCGGGTGAAGGTAGCGTTCAGTGCACCCATAGCATTACCGATTGGACGATAGGCCTCTTCGGTCTGCGATTCCAGCAGGATCACATGAAAGCCCTGCTCGGTCAGCTCGCGGCAGGCTGTGATACCGCCGTAGCCGTGGCCGACAACAACTGCGTCTGCAGCATAGGTATGCAGGATTTTTTCAGCGGGGATCGGGTCGATCGGAACATTCCACGGGGTATCCTTGGTGATACGCCGACGCTTGGGAAACTGCGGGCCGGGAGGAGGACCGCCTGGGCCACCGGGTCTGCCGGGACCGGGTGGGGTGCCGGGACCGCCGGGGAAGCCGCTGCCTGCCTGGCCGGGCATGTCAGAACCTGATGCATTCTGGGGTACCGGGCCGGGAATGGGGGTTTTTAGATCTGTCATATTCGTTCCCTCCAGTGATATTTCTGCTGTTATTATATGCACAGTCGGGCTGAAAACGAAACCGACAAAATCTCAAATCGGATAGCAGATTTTTAATAATCCTTCAATCCGGACTGCAGAGACGGTACTTTTATGGTATAATACTTCAAAAGGAAAGGAGTTGCGAAAGCGTGAAACCGTATAAAAGAATTTTTCTGATCGTGATAGATTCATTTGGCATAGGCGCTATGCCGGACTCAGCGCGCTTTGGCGATGTTGGGGTTGACACCTGCGGTCATATTGACGAACGTGTAGCACATTTTTATATTCCCAATATGCAGAGGCTTGGGCTGGCCAATCTGAAGCCTCTGCGCCATGTAGCGCCCGAAGAAGCACCGGCCGGAAAATTTGCGGCTCTTTGTGAAGCCAGCAATGGAAAGGACACCATGACCGGACACTGGGAAATGATGGGCATTCGGACTGAAAAGCCTTTTATCACCTTTACGGAAACCGGATTTCCGTCGGAACTGATCCGGGAGCTGGAGCAGCGCTGTGGCAGAAAGATCATAGGCAACAAAGCAGCCAGTGGAACAGAAATTCTGGACGAGCTTGCCGAGCAGGAACTTGCAGATGGATCACTTATTGTCTATACCTCGGCGGATTCTGTTTTGCAGATATGCGGTAACGAAGAAACTATGGGGCTTGAACAGCTTTATCGTTACTGCGAAATTGCGCGAGAACTGACCATGCGTGAGGAATGGCGTGTGGGCCGGGTGATCGCACGCCCTTATGTGGGAAGGAAAAAAGGCGAATTTGTACGCACAGCCAACCGGCACGATTACGCATTGAAGCCGACAGGTCCTACGGTACTGAATGCCCTTCAGGAGGCTGGCTATGATGTTCTCTCTGTCGGGAAGATCAACGATATTTTTGTGGGGGAAGGGATTACGGAGGCTGTCCACTCCGATTCCTCGGTCCATGGAATGCAGCAGACCATCGATTACGCAATGAAGGAATTTACAGGTTTATGCTTTGTAAATCTGGTGGATTTTGATGCAAAATGGGGACATCGGAGAAACCCGGAGGGCTACGGACAGGAGCTGGAGCGCTTCGACGAAAAGCTTGGGCAACTGCTGCCATTGTTGCGGGAGGATGATCTGCTGCTGATCACAGCGGACCATGGAAATGATCCCACCTATATTGGCAGCGACCATACCCGGGAAAAGGTGCCACTGCTGGCCTGGTCGCCCTCCATGGCAAAGGGTGGGGCCTTACCTGAGCAGCCGAACTTTGCTGTGATTGGTGCCAGCATTGCGGAGAATTTCGATGTGCAGATGCCGGAAAACTGCATTGGCACTTCTATCCTGCAGCTTCTGAGGTGATGGTATGATCACGAAAATCAATGCATGGTTTGTAGAACACCATAGTCTGACGCTGGTGCTGATGTGGATCTTTACCGCAATTGCGGTGGGGATTGGCGCCTGGCTTGCCCTGATGCATCCCGAAATGGATTATTTTATTTTTCTCGCGTATATCGCAGTGCCGGCGCTGCTTGCCATTTACCTGCGGCTTATGTATGGCCGCTTTGAACAGCAGCGCCGCAACAGCAGAAATCAGAAAGCAATGAAAAAGAGATAAGAAAATGCCTGCCCTTAGGGGGCAGGCATTTGAATATTCAGGGAAATGATTGGACTTAGCCGCGATCAGCTGCGTTTGCATCAGTCATCTTCAGCATGGGCAGGCAGCAGATCGTGCCGACAATGGCAACAATGATCACGGAAATCCAGGCGCCGACACCGTGACCGGACTGAATCAGGGACATCATAACAGTTGCGGCAATGGAACAGGGAACCAGCTGCAGAGCCATGATCACGCGGTTTGCGGACTGATACTCCCGGCGACCGAACATGAAACTGATGGAGGCAGGGTTCATGGTGGGGACACCGCCGGTCATGCAGGCAACACCAATGCCCCAGACAACCAGCATCGGAACATTGCAGGAACCGGTAGCTGCAACACTGCTTGCCTGAGAGACAAGGCCGATTGCGGGGACGCAGCAGCAGATGCCAAGGATCACACAGGCAATGGGAGTGCCGAGCTTGTCGTCAATCACGCCAAACAGGAAGGACAGAGGAATACCCAGCAGAGCACCGACTGACAGCCACTTGGAGGCCTGACCGACAAACAGCGTCATAGCGCCTGCGCCGCCGGCGCTCATTCCGGCGTACATCTCAGCGAGAGGACCGCTGGAAACAGCGTCAACATTGCTCATACAGAGCCAGGTGAACCAGGAAACCATAGAAGCCATACAGCAGTTGATGACCCACATGAAGGCGGCAAAGCTCAGGATCAGGACCCAGGATTTCTTCTGGGTGAGGACCTGCTTGACAGTCAGGTTGACAACATCGTCAGCGGACTCGGACTTGGGTGCAGTTTCGGCACCGTCCGGATAGAGGCCGACATCCTCAGGAAAATCGCGGATGAAGAGACGGACAAGGATAATGATGATGACAAGGACAACAGCAACGCCAACATAGAAGGGACGGTAGTCGCCACCCATATATTTGGAGATGAGGGTGGTCATGCCGGAAGTGCCCACCACGGAGAACAGGGGAGAACCCAGTGTGACCCAGCCGAGGATACGACCGCGGTAACGGATGAACCAGGATGCAGCCAGCTGGAATCCGGCCATCTGGAAGCACATACAGCCGCAACGGATCACAAACAGGGAGATGAAGTAGAGCCAATAGGTGCCAACAGCACCGGCAGTGGCGGAAGCCAGTTCGGCACCGCTGGTTACAGCGAGACCGCCTGCTGCGGCAATGCCAAGGCATCCGGCAGCACAGACAATGATGCAGGGAATCAACGTCTTGCGGACACCAAATTTAATAAACAGGGTGCCATAGACGAAGGTCAGGACGATACATACGAAATTACCGATCGTGATCGGCAGCTGGGTCAGGGAATTCTTCCAGGCGGAGAAGCCCTGAATAATGTTGATCTGGTCATTCTGCAGGCCCGAGTACATGAAATTAAACAGGATACCCAGAATACAGAAAGCGACCGCATAACGTGCAAACTTTTTGTTTTTGAACAATGAAAAAACCTCCTCGTTGAATTTGCAGTGCAACCATACACCGTAACAGACAGTGCAATTATAACATATTACGGAATGATAGCAAATACCTTCGGTTAAGATTTTACAATGAAATTTAGAAAACAGGCAGGCGCACACGAAAAACGAATAAGAGAAGAGGCCCGCTCAGCATTGGAACGGGCCATATAGAAGCAGTCAGAAAAGATTGAACAGGGTATTTGCCTGCTTACGCAGCTCAGCACGGAAATCAGGGTGTGCGATCGCAATCAGATTCTCAACGCGCTGCCGCACGCTTTTTCCACGAATCTGGGCAATACCATATTCCGTTACCACATAGTCCAGCTCATTGCGTCCGAGCGTGACAACGCTGCCGGCATCCAGACTGACATTGATACTGGAGATCGTACCGCCCTTTTTGGTGGAGGCGACAGCGATGATGTTTCGGCCACCCTTTGAATGCGCTGCGCCATAGGCCATATCCATCTGGCCGCCGGAGCCGGAATACTGACGGGGGCCTATGCTTTCGGAGCAGACCTGTCCGGTCAGATCAACGGCAAGGCAGGAATTCACAGAAACAAAGTTATCGTTTTTGGCAACAATTGCGGGGTTATTGACGGTTTCACCACGCAGCAGAGCGACTGCCGGATTATAATCCAGCATATCGTACAGCCGTTCATCACCATAGGCAAAGGTACCTACCATCTGTCCGTTATAGTAGGTTTTGCGTTTACCGGTGATTGCACCGGCTTCAACCAGATCTACCATGGAATTTGTCAGCATTTCGGAATGCACGCCCAGATCGTGCTTATCCATCAGGGCCATGGCAGCAGCATCCGGAATACCGCCGATGCCCAGCTGAATACAGTCACCGTCATGGATCAGGGAGGCGACGTACTGCCCAATGACCTGATCCCGCTCGGAGGGGGTGCTTCTTGGCAGGATGGGGACAGGCGTAGCAGCCTCAACAACCATGTCAACAGCACGAATATGGACAGCGGTATCGCCGAATACATGCGGCAGATTGGGGTTGACCTCAAGAATGACTCTGTCAGCGGCCTCCAGGAAGGCGCGTTCATGGATCAGGCAGAGCGGAATCTGAAAATAACCATGCTTGTCCATTTCCGTACAGGCGGCAATAAATACGTTACAGCCATTGGCCTGAATCCAGCGGCCGGCGCCGTTATGCAGATCACCCGGATAATAGTTGAAAAGCCCCTTTGCGCTGGCTGCCCGGGTGGGACCCATGAGGAAGGTGATATCCATATCGAAGGTCTCACGGTAAATGGGATTGCTCATGAATTCATGCGTCCGGAAGCACATGGGTGCGAAGATTTTAAAGTGACGGCCGGTGTTGTGCATCGTGTGCATCTGGTCAAAGATCGCGGTAGGTTCATTGGCACACTGCGAGGTACCGATCACATCTCCGTCCTTCAGAGAATCGAGAACGTCCTGCACTGAAACAAGCTTTGCCTGGTATTCCTGCTGCCAGATATTCATAGTAACATTCAGACTCCTTTGTAAAGTTCATATAAACTTATTATAACGCATCGGCGGGCAGTATTTCAATCAGAAAATCCGGCATCAGATTTCTGCGGAGCATAGGGAAAACGGATCCGGTCCGGTAAGACCGGCAAGGCCTGCCGGCCTGTACCGGGAAATTGCTCCGCACGATCGTAATGATGAAAAAAGAACCGCAGATCAAGTTTACCTCAATCTGCGGTTCAATTATGGCAGGGGATGAGGGATTCGAACCCCCGAAAACGGAGTCAGAGTCCGGTGTGTTACCGTTACACTAATCCCCTATGCTCATGCGCTGTCTCTCAAACGCATGATTTATTATACTCTCAATTTACGGAATGTCAAGAACAATTTTTCGGATTTTTTAATTTTTTAAAAGCTGAAATCTGAGAGATCCGCATCAGGGCTCGTAATCAAATTCCAGATCGTAAATACTGACGGTATCACCTTTTTGAATGCCCATCGCTTCAAGCTGCGTGTAGAGGCCGCTCTTTCTCAGCTGACGCTCAAAGAACATCCGGGACTCGTAGTCATCGAAATTAATATCGTTGATCATGCGCTCAAGCCAGGGGGAGGAGACAAGCCAGAGATCCTCCTCCTGCTGAATATCAAAGCCGTCGTCCTCCGTAAATTCGGCGATGGGCTTTACATATTCAGGCTCGTAAACAGTGATAGGGGGCAGCTCCTTCAGCCGGTCGTAGACGACACGCATCAGCTCTTTTGTGCCACGGTGCGTGGCAGCGGACATCTCGTAAAGCGGGAGACCAAGCTCGTCCAGACAGGCACGGAGCCGGTCCATGTTGTCACTGTCCTGCAGAATATCGGTTTTATTGGCGACAACGATCATTGGCCGGGAGGCAAGATCGGGGGAGTACTGCTTCAGCTCCTCCGAGATCGTCTTGAAATCTTCAACAGGATCACGGCCCTCGCTGCCGGAAACGTCCACAACATGGACGATCAGACGGCACCGGTCGATATGACGGAGAAAATCATGCCCCAGGCCTACGCCTTCGGATGCGCCCTCAATGATACCGGGGATATCAGCCATGACAAAGCTTTCACCCTCACCAAGGTAGATGACACCCAGGTTGGGGAAGAGTGTGGTAAAGTGATAGTTGGCGATCTTCGGGTGAGCATTGGAAACGACACTCAGCAGTGTGGACTTACCGACATTTGGGAAGCCCACCAGACCGACATCAGCCAGCAGCTTCAACTCCATGATAACGTCATGGCTTTCACCGGGAGTGCCGGATTTTGCAAAACGGGGCGCCTGACGTGTCGGCGTGGCAAAGTGCTGGTTACCCCAGCCGCCTCTGCCGCCTTTGGCCAGTACATAATCCTCCAGGTCAGACATATCCTTGATCACTTCGTTGGTTTCGGCATCCCGGATCACGGTGCCGAGCGGAACATTGATGATCAGATTCTCTCCATTGCGGCCCTTCATATTGCTGCCGGACCCGTTTCCGCCGTTTCTGGCAGAATATTTGCGCTTATAGCGAAAATCCATCAGTGTGGTCATACCGGTATCAACGCGGAGGATCACGCTTCCGCCATGGCCACCGTCGCCACCGTCAGGACCGCCTGCTGCGATGTATTTTTCACGGCGGAAGGACATACAGCCGTTACCGCCGTTGCCGGCCTGAACAAAGATCCGGACCTTGTCTACAAATTGTGCCATTGCTTAATCCTCCGAAATGAATACCGGCGAAGCTGTCACGCCGGAAGATGGGATAACATGAAAAAGTGGGGTGCGGATCGCACCCCACAAGTCTCAGCAGAATTACTGCTCAGCAGCCTCATAAACAGAAACCTTCTTACGGTCTCTGCCCAGACGCTCGAAACGGACAACGCCGTCTACGCGAGCATAAATGGTATCATCGCTGCCGATACCGGTACCTGCACCGGGATGGATATGGGTACCTCTCTGGCGGACAAGAATGTTGCCAGCCTCGACATGCTGACCATCAGCACGCTTGACGCCCAGACGCTTGGACTCGGAGTCACGACCGTTCTTGGTGGAACCGCCGCCCTTATGGTGAGCAAAGAACTGAATGCCAATCTTAAGCATGGAATTACACCTCCAAAACAGTTAGATAATCAGGATTATCGGTCTGAAGCTCTTTCATGCAGAGTAAAAATCCCTGAAGGACATCTTCACATTCTGCCTGCCGCTCACAGTGAGCGGGAAGCTTCAAGGAAATTCGGGTACTGATCTCATCGACTGAAACCTCAGCACCGGCACGGAATACATCATTGATTATGCATTCCGCCATGGTGACCGCAGAGCTGATTGCCGCGCAGACGATGTCTTCACCGGCTTCAGCATACCCGCTGTGCCCGCTGCAGCTGAATCCTGTAAGTCTGCCACGGGTACGGTTAAAACGGATTGTGGTCATCAGAGAGTGATGGATTCAATCTGAACTGCGGTATAGGGCTGTCTGTGGCCCTTGCGGGAAGCGGAGCCCTTCTTGGAGCGGTACTTGAAGACCATGATCTTCTTGCCCTTGCCGTTACGGACGACCTTAGCCTCAACCTTGGCGCCCTCAACAACGGGAGTACCGAACTTGCTTTCTTCACCGTTGACGATTGCCAGAACCTGATCGAAGACGACGGTCTCGCCGACCTCCTTGCCCAGCTTCTCAACGTAAACGAGCTGACCTTCAGTAACGTTGTACTGCTTGCCACCGGTAACAATGATTGCCTGCATGTGCTTTGCACCTGCCTTTACAATAGACTCGCTTTTGAGGCGATACCCTGAAAAGGGCATACTTAACCCTAAGCCTCTTCAATGCGGCTTGTTTATCTTAACACGGAGCGGGTAGCTGTGTCAAGTAAAAAGCACTGGGAAAATTTCCGAAATCCGATGAAATTACATTGTTTTTTCCGTCAGGTTTACGGGACTTCAGTCTTCATCGAAGCAATCCTCGTGATGACTGCTTTCATCCACTGCATTGCCAAGCTGAATTGCCCGACGGCTCAGCTTCATGGCCTCAACATTCTGATGGATCACTTCCTTGACCTCACGGGGTGCCTTGATGTTTTTCAGCTGCAGCACGGGGATGGTGGCATCCGAGGATTTTACAGTGACAGTGCCGACTCCAAACAGACGCTGCCAGAAAGAAATGGACATGGAAACGTCCTTAACACGGTACAGCAGTACTTCCTCACATTTTGTGTTCATCAGTCCGGTTTCAAGGAAAAGCCGGTCATTGCTGACAGCGTAACGGGTGAAGCTCAGGGGCAGGCCGAAATGACGTTTACGATCGTTCCAGAGATATTCAAGTGCCATGATAGAGTCCTCCTTAGTCGGTTGAAATTTGATTGACAGGGTTGATATTATGATAAAGTTTTTTATAGCATTGGCAGATCAGCTGCAGCAGTATGAGCCCATAGATCGCAGCAACCAGTGGCATTGACAGGATTGGCATTACGCCAAAAAGATAAACGCTGTAGATGAGAAAGCCACCGGACAGCATGACCACAGCTACAGGGAGATTTTGTGCCTTGCCGGCAGCCCACACAATGGAAAGCATTTCAGCCAGATAGAAGTAGCGCTCATGCATACGGGGCAGCAGCCAGGGGATCATCAGGGAAAAGATCAGCGCCAGCAGCACAAAAACCTGTGGCTCCGGAGCCCTGCATCTGCGCAGAAAGACCCAGACCACAAGAAGGGTACAGATCATTGCGATCAGCACAGGAGCGCCTGCCAGGTCGGAAAAATAATCGTTGCTGATCATAGACCAGAAGGAAGGCGCGTTCAGGCTGAGATAGGGATAAGCCTGGGTCTGGCTGAGATAGATGGAGAAGGTGTCATACAGGCTGCGGCCCGCAAGCAGTGCAGGAAGCATCGCCGCCAGAAATCCAATGGGAAATACCGGAAGCTGCCTCAGCCGGATCCGGTTGGATAAAAGCAGGAACAGCAAAACAGGAAGGATGAAAATTGTCTGCAGCTTAAAGGAAAGCGCCAGCGAGAACAGAAGCAGACTGGATTTTGGACGATCGGTCAGACCACAGTAGAGCCCCCAGAGGGCAAAGGCACCGTAGACGCTGTCGCACTGTCCCCAGTAGCCGCTGTTAAGCCAGGTGGTAGGGGCCAGCAGCGCGGCAGCAAATGCCAGAAGCACCACAGGCTTACGCTTTGTCATCAGCACTGTCAGCTTTCCAACTGCCAGTGCGGCAAGAGCATCTGCAGCAACCGAAATCAGTTTAATGCAATACAGGTCGTAAAAGGGAAGCCGGGAAATGGCCAGCAGCAGATACAGGTAGGGCATATTGTAATCGCCGATGGGCGTAACAAGCGCCTCACGGATCGACATCCCGCGCATCTGCGCTGTCCAGACGGACAAAAAGCTGATATAGTCCCCGGACTGATGGTCAAAAACGCTCAGACGAAGCAGAAGACCCAGAAGCAGCAGGACTGATGCGGCAAGAATGTATTCGGGGCTTCTGAAAAACGGCTTCAGGTTCAGAAGGATACAACCAATAAGGGCCATTACGGCAGTGGTAACAACGGAAAACACTACACTGGCAAGGTCGGCATGCAGACTGCCGGCGGCAAGATAAAATCCGAGCAGGATACAAGAGAAAGCAATGAATACTATGCACAGCCGATAAAGCAGCTTGTTTTCGCCTGCATAGAGGGCGGTATCCGGTTGGTGCTGTGGTTCGTGCCCCATATTGCATCCTCCAATCCTATAATAGGATATTATAACAAACGTTACGGGAAATGAAAAGCAGGATCCTGTGAAAATTAAAAGATCAGGCAAACAGAAAGAATTCTCAGACAACAGGCATTAAAAAATACCGGATCGCTGTTGCCTGTCCAGTCATGGAAAACGGATTCTTATAAATTGCACAAATTATACTTGTGTGTCCAGAAAAAATAGGTGTTTTGTCCGTTGACTTTCCTTAGGCGTACAGGATAATATAATATGGGTCCTGATGTACAGGACGTTTCTGGTAATTATATAAATGGGATTTTCATATTTATAACTATGGAGGCTGAAAGATATGGGCGGTTTCTTTGGCGCAGTCTGCAAGCGGGACGCGGTTGCAGATGTATTTTTTGGTACAGATTATCATTCTCATCTGGGTACCCGTCGGGGTGGTATGGCCGCCTATGACAGCGAGATCGGACTGCAGCGTGATATCCACAATATTACAAACTCCCCCTTCCGTACAAAAATGGAGGGTGTCCTGACGGAAATGAAGGGTAACAGCGCAATCGGCTGTATCAGCGATACAGACCCGCAGCCCCTGCTGATCCGTTCCTGCCATGGCTGTTATGCAATTTCGACCATAGGTATTATCAATAATACAGAAGAGCTGGTTGACCGGTACCAGACCTATTCCCGCGGCCATTTTGATGCTATGACTGGCGGCCGGGTCAACAGCAACGAACTGGTTGCGGCTATGATCGACCAGAAGGATACCTTTGAGAGCGGCATTCGCTTTGCACAGGAGCAGATTAAGGGCACATGTTCTGTGCTGATCCTGCGGGATAACGGCAATATCGTTGCAGCAAGAGATCTGCTTGGACGCCTGCCTGTGATCCTGGGTAAAAACGAGGACGGATACTATGTCTCCTTCGAATCCTTCGCCATGGAGAAAATGGGCTGTAAGATCGTCCATGAGCTTGGCCCCGGCGAGATCGTGGAAATGACTGCTGACGGTTATACGGTTCTGCAGGAGCCCGGCGAAAAGATGCGGATCTGCTCCTTCCTCTGGTCCTATTACGGTTATCCCACCGCTACCTATGAAGGCTCCAATGTTGAAGTAATGCGTAACCGCAATGGTGCCATTATGGCAGAGCATGATAAGGAAGCTGGTGTTGCGCAGGAGCTCGATTATGTCTGCGGAATTCCGGATTCCGGCACCCCGCACGCCATTGGCTATGCCAATCAGAGCCATGTGCCCTTTGGCCGTCCCTTTATTAAATACACACCGACCTGGTCCAGAAGCTTTATGCCCTCTGTCCAGAGTGAGCGCAACCGCGTTGCCCATATGAAGCAGGTCGCGATCAACGAAATGATCAAGGACAAAAAGCTGCTGTTTGTGGATGACTCTATCGTCCGTGGTACTCAGCTGCGTGAAACGGTCGAATTCCTCTATGCCAACGGCGCGAAGGAAGTCCACATGCGTTCTGCCTGCCCGCCCCTCATGTATGGCTGTAAATACCTGAACTTTTCTGCCTCCAAGAGCGAGATGGAGCTGATCACCCGTCGTACGGTTCTGGAGCTGGAGGGGGAAGAAGGCCTGAAGCATCTGGATGAATACAGCGATGGTACAACAGAGCGCGGCAAAGCTATGCGCGAGACCATCTGCAAAAAGTTCGGCTTTGATTCTCTGGAATTCCAGACACTTGACGGTGTGGTGGAATCCATTGGCATTGAACCCTGCAAGCTCTGCACCTATTGCTGGAGCGGCAAGGAATAAGCCTGAAGAATGAAATACAAAAGGCGCCGGAGACAGCTGTCTCCGGCGTTTCGTTTACCTTTATATGGATGCGCCAAGTGCGTAGGCCTGTTCTAATGCGTCTGTACGCAGAACATCGCCGGGCTTTGTTACACCGGGGACAAGAACGGTCCCAATGCTTGTCAGATTAAAATAACGTAGTGTCATGCGATATTGCAGCAGGATCGGGTCAAACAGATCGGGCAGGTCTGAGGCACCCACCAGCAAAAGTCCCAGCTTCTTTGTGGGAAAGGTGTTTCTGATCGGTGCGTGCAGACGGTCGATCAAGGCCTTGAGGCGTGCGGAGAGTCCATAGAAATATACTGGGGAGGCCAGTATGATCACATCGGACAGGGCCAGCTGTGCATACACATCAGTCATGTCATCCTGTATACAGCACCGCTGTCCGGCAGAATGGTAACAGGCGTTGCACCCGGTGCAGGGGATGATATGCAGGTCAGCTACAGAAAGCACGGTTACGGTATGTTTTGCGGCGGCGCCCTTGCAGAATGCCTTTGCAAGGAGAGCGGTATTCCCGTTTTTTCGTGTACTCCCCACAAGAACTGTGATCCGACTCATGCTGTTTCCCTCCGATTAAAATCCGGGCTGCTGCAGAATTATATTGCAGCAGCCCGGTGTACAGCTTCGAATTATTTAGCGCTCGTTTCCAACAAAGAAGAGTGCAAGTGTACCGGGACCGGAGTGAGATCCGATTACGGGACCAATGTCAGTGATCAGCTGCACCTCAGTGCCATACTCCTCCTTCAGCATGGCGGCCAGCTGCCGGGCATCCTCCATACAGTCGCCGTTGGAGATAAAGACCGGGTAATCCTGATCACGGATTGCAAGCTCACCATAGCGCTTTATGATCGCCTTCAGGGAGTTCTTTCTGCCACGGGAGGTAGAAACATTGATCAGGTGGCCGTCGTTATCTACATGCATGACCGGCTTGATACCGAGAAGCGCGCCGGCAATCTGAGTAGCAGCACTGATGCGGCCCCCGCGGCGGAGGTAGATCAGATCGTCGACTGTGAACCAGTGACAGATATGCAGCTTTATGTCTTCGGCAAAGGCAGCAGCCTCTTCAATGGTCTTACCGGCACGCTGCTGCTGCACAACAAGGTAGACCAGAAGACCCTGACCGGCTGAAGCACATAAGGTATCTACAACAAGGATCTTGCGGTCCGGGTATTTTTCCCGGAGCTCCTCAGCAGCGATGGAAGCGGAGCTGACGGTGGTGCTGAGGCCGGAGGAGAAGGCAAGATAGAGAAGATCCTTGCCGGTCTCAAGAATTGCGGAAAATTCCCTGGTAAAATCAGCAACATTTGCCGCGGAGGTTTTGGAAATAGCGCCGCCGCGCATTTTCTGATAGAATTCGGAAATTGGCATATCATGGTCGCCATAGCTTTCTCCGGATTCATAGGTCAGGGTCAGGCAACAGTATTTAACGCCGAGCTCATCCATATAACTGGCGGAAAGATCGGCAGAGGAATCAGTATAGATAATATAGTCGTTCATGGCTCCGGTCCTTTCTGGTGGCTGAACACAATCAGTGCAGCACGGCATATCTAATATCATATATTATACTAAAACAAGGGTTATGACATGTCAAGTGCGGTTAATAATAAACTGATAATATCATCTTGATTATGATATCAACTGAAAAAAATCCGGGAGCAATAGAATGCGACACAAGAAGTACTTGATTTTTAACGGGACACCCGGTAAAATAGGCGAAGAGGTGAGACCAATGGCATATGATAAGCGCCTGATCGCAGGAAAACTGCGCCGATGGGAAAAATATCTGCAGCGGTTTGAGCTCCCCACCTGGGAGGAACTTCCCGATTTTGGCCTGTATATGGAGCAGGTGATCACCCTGATGAAGCAGTATCTGGACTATCTGCCACCGGAGCTGAAGGAAGAACAGTTTATCACACCTGCTACTATTAACAATTATGTCCGGACCAAGGTAATGCCGGAGCCCAACCATAAACGGTATTTCCGTGAGCATCTGGCATATCTGATCATTATCCTGACGCTGAAGCAAAGTCTCAGCATCGCGATGATCAGTAAAATTATTCCCATGGGAATTTCCGAAGACGAGGTAAAGAAAATTTACAGTACCTATGTTGTACGGCATGCCATGGCACGTAAAATATTCAATGAGCAGATCCGTATGCTGGCCGGTCCAATCCTGGATCATGAGAACTGCTCCGAAATGGCGACAGAGCAGACGGAGGATGTGATCGCAATGGCTGCGGTTATGGCAGGCTTCCAACGTCTGATGTCTGAAAAACTGCTGCTGCTGGACGGTCGTACGCTGGAGGATGGCGACACTATCGAAATTGAACAATAAATGTGAGATCCCGCTACACTCAAAAGACGAGCTGTAGCGGGATTTTTTCACAAATTATTTGATTGATGGTATGCATAATCTGCCCGTCGCATCAAAGCTTAAGGGAATGCAGGGAGTTTCCTAAGCTGCGATGCAATTTGGTGGTAGTTTTGTTTGTATCTGGGCTGCTACTTGGTATGTTCTGGCTAACTGACATCCTTTGTATATAACATTGACAACGTTTATCTAAAAATATAAAATGAAGAAAAAGTGTTGAAATGATGAAGCGATGAATAGATAAGGCAATCAGCTAAGGACGGCAAGCTGCTGGAAATATGGAAAAGCAAAACCAAATCTGCGTATTGTAACAACCAATAATTCTGTAGCCTTTCCAGTCACGATTTTGTGGACAATGGAAGAAGCTCTGGTATAAGAAATTGAATCGGCGTTCTAAGGTGATTGTAATAAGAAAGAAGGTGGGATGTAAAATAAGCATAAATTTTAAAGCAAAGTGCTATCGGGTAAATGGCTATAACGCTATAGCACAATATAAAAGACCAATAAATTATAGCCGTAATGCAAAAAAAGAGAGTGACTATTATGAAAAAATTGATCAAACGGCTGCTCAGCAGCGCCCTTATTCTGGCACTGTTATTGCAGCAGTTTCCACCAAATGTACTTGCGGTCAGTGATGATGTAGCGCTTCCGGTAAATGAAAGCGGCGAAACCGCCG